>Ga0187893_10001037_pt1 | contig 69384 bp, 54 predicted proteins | sample MA1701074metaG_FD_139574 | JGI IMG/M metagenome (GOLD analysis project Ga0187893, IMG submission 139574) | White microbial mat communities from a basaltic lava cave in the Kipuka Kanohina Cave System on the Island of Hawaii, USA - MA170107-4 metaG ...
AGAGACTCGAAGAGACGCTGAAGGGGATGACAGGCGATCAATGGGGTGCGGAGCTCGCAGCGTTCTTCACCTCGACGCTGTTCGATACGGACACGCCCTTCGACACGGCCTACGGGCAGAATCTGCAAACACTGAAACGCGTCACGGCACCCACGCCGGAACAGATCGCCGCCCAGGCAGAGCTCGATCGCCAGAACGCCAGCGTCGCGACGCAGCGCGCCGGCGAGCGTCAGGCAGCGCTCGATGCCTCCGGCCAGTTCCTGGAGAACCAGTACACGCGCGAAGCGCGCACGCTGATCGGGCCCGGCTACTTGGGCCTGGCGAGCGCGGGCGATTCGCAAACGACCGCCGCCCTGATGACGCAGGACGCGCACATGGGGCAACTCCTGCAGTTCCGCGCCAACCTCAACAACATCAAGATAGGCGACGGCACTGTCTCGTCCGGCAGCTTCGTCAATCTCACCGGCGCCGAGAGTTTCACGCGGCTCACGCAGATCAATCAGGAGCTCGGCTTCCTGCGCGCCAACGATGGCGACGAGGAGCGGATCGCCGCGCTCGAAGCGGAACGCACGCAGCTGCTCGTGATCGATGGCGTCGCGTCAAGTGACGGACTCATGAACGCGCGCACCGGACTGATCAGTGGTCTCGCGGGTTTGTCCGGCAACGTCTACGAGGCCTACTGGAACTGGATCGGATTCAAGGAAGGCGGCCTGCCCGACAAGTACGGGAACATCCCGGTCGGGGAAGCGCAGGCGCGATACGAGGCGGAAGCGGCCCAGTACGAGACCATCTACCTGAAGGCGCTCGGTCAGTCTCCGTTCCTCGGCGCGATGGTCGACCCGGCCGGAACGGGAGATCCCATCCCGCTGTGGCAGTACCTCACCTCCACCGAGTCTCCCTGGAGCGGGTACGAAGGCGGCCAGTGGCCGTCGTCGTACGCGTTCGTCGCGTCGGGCGCCCGTGATCCGATGGTCGATCAGATCGCGCTGACGCAGGCGATCGATTTTCTCGACGAGGCCACTGCCGGGGTCATCGACCAGTTCGGCACGATCGTCACAACCGTGAACCTGCTCGACGCGTACGGCTCCCCGGTATTCGCCCCGCTGCGCGCGCAAGTCATCACGGAGCTGTCGCCGATCTACCCGCAGATCACAGCGAACATGGCGCTCCTCACATCCCAGTACGACGCAAACCAGGCGGCCCAGGCGGTTTCGCGCATCGGGACCGACCTGGTCGTGGCCGGTGTGCAGGTCGTGGTCGGTGGGATCATTTTCTTTTTCCCGTTTACGGCGCCGGTGCTGGTCCCGGTCGAGATTGCGTTGACCGCCGGGCAGGTCGGACTCGAGGGGTTCCGGCTCTACTACGCATGGCAGGATCTGCAGCGTGCCGAGCAAGCCGCCGGCGCGGGTTCCGGCGCGAGTTACGTGGGTGTGAAAGGCTACCGGGATCTGTTCGGTGCTCAGGTCACCTCCTTCGTAATCGTCAGCGCTCTGGCGCCTGTCTCGGCTGGCGCCTCGCTGTTATCGCTGGATGCGGCAAACGCCCAACTGCGCCTGGCGGCGGCGGCTGACAACCCGGGCACGGCAACTGTAGTCGATGCCGCCGCGGCTGCGGCGACGAGCGGCGCAGCCCGAGCGGCGCCGGACTTCGCAACGTTCCAGGCGATGCGGCCCGCCGATCAGGTCGCTGCAGTCAAGGGCTTGCCCGAGGACGTTCGCTCGCAACTCGTTTCGCAGCTCGACCGAACCGGGCGCAGGCTGTTCGTCACCGCATGGGAGAAGGACATCGTCGACGCGAAGCTGATTGCTTCGGTGCGCGAGGGCGACCTGTGGAACGAGCAGATCGGGGGCAATTGGCAACCGCTCAGCGACGAGACGCGCAATCTCAGCGACGCGGAAATCCTCGATCGCATCTACCGCGGCAGGAATGATCCGCAGCGGCTCATGATCAGCAGGGACGCGATGGCCCGATATTTCGACGAGGTGGGCGACGACGTGGTGGGGTCGTCCTCGCTGCCGCTGTTCGACGACATGGGTGAGTTCCCGGCGATCGGCCACTACACGCAGAACATGACCGACGCGCAGATCGACGCCCTGCTCGCGAAGACCGGCAATCTCACGCCCGAGGAAATCGCGCTCAAGTCAGACCTGCTCCTGCGGGGCTACGGGCGACCGCTGCTGGAGTACCGCAAGAATCACACGAACCTGAACCTGGCCGAGATCCAGGCACTGTTCGCCAAGACCGGCGAGCTGACGCCTGAGGAAATCGCGATCAAGGCGGACCTGGTCTCGCGGGGCTGGGGTCGGGCCAAGCCGGGTGAGCTCGACCCGCTGGTCGTGTCGAAGCCGGCCCTGGAGAATTGGAATGCAGAGGCCGTCGTCCCGGCGAATCCGGTCAATCCCAATCCGTTCAATCCCAATCCCTTCGCCGCGTTCGGGCCGGCCGGTGACTTCGATTCGGGCGTCGCCACGATCGGAGGGGCAGGGGATGTCGCGGGGGCCGGCGCGGCAGGCGATGTCGCAGGTGCGAGCGGTGCGAGCATGTCAGGCGGCAGCATGTCCGGCAGCACAATCGAGATCCCGGGCCGGCCGCGCAACCCGAACCGCACGGCTATCGTGGATATGGACCTGCCGCCTGAAAACCTCATCCCTGAGCCGGTGGTCCTGCTCGACCTGCCGACCGACCTGCAGCGCTTGTTGCAGGGCGATCCGGTCCCGAACAGTTTCCTGAACTGGGCGCCACCATCGGCGCTCAGGGATCCGAAGCCATTCGTGTTCGACACACATCCACCGCTCACTCAGGCAACTGGAACGACAGCACCACTGGCTCAGGCGACTGACGCGACAGCGACGATCCCGCTCGGCACCATCGTGCACTTCACTCCCGCACCTAACGCGACGGGTGCGGTGAACGCCACGACGCCGCCCGCCTGGGTTCCGTTCGCGACGAAAGTCATCCCCATCGGCTGTCGCTTCGCAGCCACCAGCTCTGTCCCCGTGTGCGACGACACCACTTATGCATTCGTCCTGAACTATCCAGCAAGCGCCGCGCTCGCAATGGGCCAGGTGCTGCGAGGCGCTTCCGGTATCGCGCACGTCGAGGGAGACGTGCTGCGTTTCGTGAAGGCTCCTGATCCCTACCTCGCGTCGCGCGGCAGCTGGGGCCAGCCGTACGACGACCAGTGGGCGCTGAAACAGATCGGCCTCGGCACGAGGCCGGCCGCCGCAGGCGCGGCGGATGCAGGCGCCGCGCCCGTGACGGTCGCGGTCATCGATACCGGCGTGGCGTGGAACCACGTGGACCTCACGTCCGCGGATCTCTGGGTCAATCCGCGCGAGCTTCCGGCGAACCGCAAGGACGACGACGGCAACGGTTACGTCGACGACATCGTCGGCTGGAACTTCGTCGACGGCAACAACCTGCCCTGGGACTTCAACGGTCACGGCACGCTGGTCGCCGGCGTCATCGCCGCCGGGCGTGACAACGGCGTCGGTACTGCCGGCGTCAACCCGGCCGCGCGCATCATGGTGCTGAAAGCGATGGACGAGCGCGGCCGCGGCCGGGCGTCCGCGATCGCCGAGGCGATCGTCTACGCGGCGCGGAACGGAGCGCGCGTCATCAACCTCAGCGTTGGCGGTCAGCAGCTCACGCGCACCGAGGAGCTCGCGATCGAATTCGCGTCGGCGCAGGGTGCGATCGTCGTCGTCGCGGCGGGCAACGAAGGCATCGATCTCGCCGACTACGGGCCGGGCGGCGCGCGACGCGCGCTCACGGTGACGGCGACGGATGTGAGCGACCGGCGGCTGCCGGCGACCAATTTCGGCGCCGCGATCGATCTCGCCGCGCCCGGAGTCGACGTGCTCGGTCCGCGGGCCATCGGCACCGATCTGCTGGCGGCCGCGAGGGTCAAGGGCTACCGGCGCGGCGCGAACATCGTGGGGCCGGACGCGGGCTACATCCGCGCCACCGGAACTTCGTTCGCCGCACCGCTGGTCGCTGGCGTCGCGTCGCTGCTCTTCGCCGCGCATCCTTCGCTCGGCGCCGCCGACGTCGAGCGCATCCTGCTGCAGTCCGCGCGCGACATCGAGACGCCTGGCGTCGACCGCGTCAGCGGCTACGGGCGACTCGACGCCGCCGCGGCGCTCGCGGCCGATCCGCGCTTCTTCGTCGAGGCCGCGATCGATCGCGTCGAAGTTGCGACCACGCCCGGCGGTCCAGTCGCGCGTGTCATCGGAACAGCGGACGCCGAGCGGTTCGCCGGGGCCCGAATCGAGATCGGCAAAGGTGAAACTCCGGCCAAGTGGTTGCCGGTCGAAGGCGCGCTGTCAGCGCCGGTGCGTGCCGGCACGCTGCGTGAGATACCCGCCGCCGTATTCCAGGGATCCGCTGTCTGGACGCTGCGCCTGCTCACCGCACATGCCAACGGCCGCACGCGTGAAGCACGTTTCCTGCTGAAACTGAACTGACGCGACGACAGCACACGGCATCGCGCGACGCTGTTACCTGGCGTACCCGCGCGTACAGTCAGGGGCACGCGTCCGCTGTGCGCGTCGCCAGATCCATTGGAAAGCCGTGATACCGGTAGGCGAACCACGGGGTATTGCCCGGTCCACCGAGGAAGTATTCCTCGGCCGCACGATTTCCAACCGGCTCGAAGATGCCGTCTCCCTGATGGAGCAGCCTGACGGGGCTTGCTTCGTTGAATGACACGAACAGGGATCCCTTGCGCGCGCTCACGCAGAGCGAGCCTTCGGGAGAGACGTAGAAACCGGGCGCATCCGCGAGCAACGCCTTCGGAGTCGGCCCGTCGAGCGGCTTCCCGGTCTCGATGCCGAGCAACGCGCGTGCGATCTCCGCCTGCATTGCGATCGCGAATGGCACGTCCTGGCCCCGGGTGTTGGTCGCGACGACGATCAGCAGGCCGTCGTCGGGGTAGTCGACCAGGACCGCTGACCCTCCCGCAGCATCGCCGGTGTGCCCGATCATGCGATGCCCCGCGAGGCTGCCAATTCGGATGCCGAGTCCGTATCCGAACTCCGCTGTCTTGCCCTTGCTTGCGAGGCGAACCGGCGTGGTCATCGCGCCACTCGACCGCTCACTGAGCACCTTGCCGCTGCGCAACGCCAGCCACCAGCGTGCCAGGTCGATCGTGGTTCCCCGGATCGAGCCGGCCCCGTGAAACCATTCGTAGGGCACCGCTTTGATCGGCGCAGGCTTGTCCTGCTCGACGAAGTATCCCTGCGCGCTGGGCGTCAGCTCGAAGCCGAAGTCGCGAAGTCCGAGCGGCTCGGCGAATTCGCGGCGCACCAGTTCGCGATAGCTGGTCCCCGTCACCTGTTCGGCGATGGTGGCGGCGATAACGAATCCGTCGCTGCAGTAGAGCCACGTCTCGCCCGGAGGCGCGACGCGTACGCCGATCGCGATCAGGCCCAGCAGGCTCTCGCGCGTCGGGACGACCAGGTGCTCGGCGGCGGGATCGCGTTCATCGATCTCGGGCGACGCCATGCCACTCGTGTGACTCAACAATTGCCTCAGGGTGGTGTTGTCGTAGTCGGCGTCGAGGGCCGGGAGGTACTTGCGCGGCGGCGCGTCGAGATCGAGCAGGCCGCGCTCCACGAGCCTCAGCACCAGAGCTGTCGTCACGTGCTTGCCGACCGAGAAGTAGTCGAAACGTGTGCCGGCATCGGCAGGGATCTGTGGATCCAGGCGAGCCCTGCCGTAGCCAGCGTTGTGCACGACGGCGCCCTTGCGCATCACAGTGACGCCGAAACCGACGAGGGGAGTGCTTTCGAGGTAGCGCTTCGAGATGCGATCGACGGTCGCATCCACGACCGCGTCGGAGCCGGCCCGAGCCTGGGGGCCCGCCAACAGCATGACGATAAAGATGAGTCCGGCTCGCATGCGATGTACTCCCTGGAGCTGGGGCCCGCGAACCATACTCGTCATCGCGGGTGAAAGCGACGTGAACATCTCCCGCGTTTGACGCATGATTCAGGCAGCCGGTCAGCGCGGAAGCGCGCACGTCACGCGTGACAGGAGAACGCCATGCACCATTCGCGCCTCTGCGCACTGCTCGTCGACTGCAATGCACCGGACATCGAAGAGGCCGCCCGCTTCTGGGCTGAAGCGCTAGGGCGGGCGATTGACTTCGCACATCCCGGAACCCGGGGCAACTACGTCATGCTCGACACGCCCGACGACGAGCCCGTCGTTCAGATCCAGCGTGTCGACCATGAGAGCAGGGTACACATAGACATCGAGACCGACGACATCCCGGCCGAGGTCGCCCGCCTGGAGAGACTGGGCGCTCGCGTGGTGGATCGTCTCGAGCGCTGGGTTGTGATGCAGGCGCCCACGGGGCAACGATTCTGCGTGGTTCGGGTGCAGCGTCCAGGATTCCCCAAGAATGCCAACCGATGGGAGTAGCGCGACGGCAGCGGACGAACGGGAATCGCAATTCCGCTATCATGGTGAGCCCGCATGAAGTCGTGAGCCCGCATGAAGAAAATCGTCGTCCTGATGGTTATCGGTGTCGCCGGCTGGCTCACCTGGCACCGTGTCGCCTCACAGAACCCCGAGACCATCGACGAGCCGGTGTACGCGGAGTTCCGCGTCGACAAGACCGTCGAGGGTCGCGAGCTGAACATGGCGCTGTTTGGCGAGATGGCCAGCGAGGCAGACTGTCGCGAGCGCGCGCAGCGGGTCTGGACGAAGGTCATCGAGGACTGCGAGGCCTGCACGATGTCCATGCCTGCCTGCAAAGCGGACCTTGAACCCCGTTACCTGCGCCTGTTCGACGAACGCGCCATCCACTCGACTTACCTGAGCTTCACGCGCGGCTCGCGCTACGAGCGCAACGGTCGCATGGTGGTCTACGGGCTCACGGTGGAGGAAGGCGACGCGGTGTGTGAAGCAATCGCGGTGGAGTTCCGTAAAAAGTACACCGGCGAGGTCCGCTGCGTTCACGCGAAGAATTGAGGAAACGCGGCCGAGCAGGCATCCGGTCCCACGATGAACATCCGCGGCGTGGATGTCGTCGGACGGCGCGAATGGGAGGAAACAGTGCGAGTCTCCTTGCAGAAAGAACGTGTGCACGCGAAAGTCGTCGTCGCGGCACTCGCGACGATGTGCCTCAGTCACGGCGCCGCCCAGGCACAGGCGCCCCCGAGTGCAGACGAAGCTGCGTTTCGCGCGCTGTACAAGGAACTGATCGAGATCAACACGACGCGCTCGGTCGGCAATTGCACGCAGGCGGCCGAGGCCATGCGCAAGCGACTGCTCGCTGCCGGGCTGCCGGCCGCGGACATGCAGATCCTGGCGCCGCCGGAAGCGCCGAACGATGGCGCGCTGATCGCAGTGCTGCGCGGCAAGGACAAGTCGGCCAAGCCCATCCTGCTGCTCGCGCACATCGACGTGGTGGAAGCGAAGCGCGAAGACTGGCAGCGCGACCCGTTCAAGCTGGTCGAGGAGAACGGGTGGTTCTACGCGCGTGGCGCCAGTGACGACAAAGCGATGGCGGCGATCCTCACCGACAGCCTCATCCGCTACCAGCAGGAACGCTATCGACCGCGTCGCGATCTCAAGCTGGCGCTGACCTGCGGCGAGGAGACGGCCGGGGCGGGCCTGTTCGACAGCGTGCGCTGGCTCGTGAAGACCCAGCCCGAAGTGCTGAGTGCCGCGTTCGCGATCAACGAAGGCGCGGGTGGTGAGCTCGACGAGGATGGCAAGGCGGTCGTCCTGCAGATCCAGGCGGGCGAGAAGGTCTATCAGGATTTCGCGCTCGAGGTGCGCGACCCCGGCGGCCACAGCTCGGTTCCCAAACAGAGCAACGCGATCGTGCGACTCAGCGCGGCGCTGGCAAGACTGGGCGCGTACAACTTCCCGATCGGCCTGAACTCCGTGACCCGCAGCTATTTCGAAGCCATGGCGAAGCTCGTCGAGGCGGACATCGCCGCCGACATGCGCGCGGTATTGAAGTCGCCACCGGACGAGGCGGCGGCCGTGCGGCTGTGGTCGAGGGATCCATCCTGGAACGCCATGCTGCGCACCACCTGCATCGTCAGCATGATCGACGGCGGACATGCGCCTAACGCATTGCCGCAACGCGTGAGAGCGAACGTCAACTGCCGCATCCTGCCGGGAACGCCGGTCGAGGACGTGCGGGCGCAGATCGTCAAGGTGATCGGAGACGATGCGATCACGGTGTCGCCGAAGGGCGAGGGCGGCGTGCAGTCACCGATCCCGCCATTGACGGAAGCCATCGTCGGTCCCGCCCGCAAGGTGGCGGAGTCGATCTGGCCCGGCGTCGCCATCGTGCCGACGATGCTGCCAGGCTACACAGACGGAAAGTATCTCAATCCGGCCGGCGTGCCGACGTATGGGCTGTCGGGCCTTTTTTCCGATGCCGAGGGCGACTACGTTCACGGCCTCAACGAGCGCATGCGCGTGAAATCGCTGATGGAAGGGCGCCGGTTCCTGTACGAAGTCGTGAAGCTGTACGCGGACAGCAAGGGCCAGTGAAGGAGAGGCGCGCGGGATACGACCTTCACGTGGTGCGCACTGAGGACTGGATAGACTCCGAGTCGAACCCGATCACAAGACTCGACAGGGATCGCCTGATCGCCACGGACTCGACGTTGGCGCGGTCGACGACCGACTATGTCGAAACGACCGGGAAAGACGATACGATCGCGCGATACTTCGCGATCGCCTGGAACGGTGTCGCGACGTTCTGGTGGGTCGGCTCGGAGGTGACGTGCAAGAAAGCGAGCAACGCGCAGGTTTTGAAGCTGATCGAAATGGCCGAAACGCTCGGGGCGCGGGACGTGGGTGATGATGGCGAGCGATACGAGCGCGGCAAGACCTTCGTCGGCAGGCTCAAAGTCATGGTGCAACGCGCACGCTAGGACCTGACGCCGATGCCAAACGGTTTTCACGGTTCCGAAGCACATTGGGAGCGGATCGAGTCGCCGCTCCGAGCGCTGGATGTCGGCCTCGAATCATTCTCGGAGCGCTCTGGTATTCCGCTTTCGCGCAACGACAGAAATTGGCCCGATCGTTCGCTCGCCTGGGGTGACCCGATTCGACGGCTCATCCAGATCTATCTGGCCGACGAAGAACGCCTGACCTACAACTTCTGGTTGTGCGCGTGGGAGGACCGTGGTGGCAAACGATATTCGAAGCGCCAGTTGTTGAAGGAGAAGGTCCCGGCATCGGAGATTGCGGCCGAACTGGATGACCTCCTGGCGAGCGGACGAACTCTATTGGAGAGCTGGAATAGTGATGCACTGGAGTTTGCGACAACGCTCAGTCCAATGCGTTGAGCGCGCGTCTGACTACGCGTTGAAGCGAGCGCCGGGAGTCGCGTTGAACTGGGGAGGCTGATACCTTGGGTCGCGGCAGTCAGGTTGCACTGATTGAGGGCGCTGCCGGCCTGCTGGAGCCGGGGATCGGCAGGGAGGGCAGCGGCTTGCAGGGCGCTGGCGCCGAGGGCGAGGTGCTCGCGGCCGCTCGCGTGTCGCCCGTTTGCGCACTCGATCTGGCCGAGGCGCACCAGGGTCTGGCCGACTTCCGGATGCTGGTCTCCTAGCGCCGGCCGCTGCACTGCGAGCGCCGCGCTGAGCGTTTCCAGCGCCGCCTCGTCCTGACCCTGCAGGTGCAACAGCCACCCGTAGACACCGAGCGTCAGGGCCCCGTGCAGCTCGCTGGTGAGATCTGCCTTGGCTTCGATTCGCATGGCTTCGCGCAATGCGACTTCCGCAGCCGCCAGATCGTTGCGCGCGATATGCGTCACGGCAAGGTCGCGATACACGGGCGCAAGGGTCGAATGATCCGCACCGAGGCTGTCGATGCGAAACGCGAGCGCTTCCTGTTGCAGCTTCAAACCCTCGTCCAGCCGCCCGAGCTGACGGATGGCGATACCGAGCAGATTGATATTGGCGGCGACTTCGCGGTGTTTCGGGTCGAACAGCCGGCGGCTGAGCGCGATGACGCCGCGCAGCTCGTGCTCGGCGGATTGGTAATGTCCGCGCGCCAGCTCGAGCTCGGCGCGTGCCGAGAGCACGCGCGCGGCATGCGGGTGCTCCGTTCCGAAAATATCCCGCAGCATCGTCCAGGCTTCGTCGAGCGTTACCCGTGCCTCTTCGTACTTGGCGAGCGAGGTGAGCGCGCGGCCGAGGTTGAGCAGCGTGACCGCGGTGTACTGGTGCTTGCCGAGATTGGCCCGATAGAGAGCCAGCGCCTGGCGGCTCACCTCCTCGGAGGCGCGATGATCGCCCTTGGAGCGCAGCACAAAGTTGAGCTCGGCGAGCGCCGTGCCGCGCGATACGTTGTCCGCCGAGGAGTGCTCCGCTTCGATCTCCATTGCTTCACGCAACAGGGGCTCGGCTTCGCGCCAGCGCCCCTGCTGCGACAGCACGCGGCCCAGCTTGCGCACGCTGTGGCCGGTGTCGCGGCCACGCGGGCCGAACAGGCGCCTGCGCATCTCGAGCGCCTCGCGTGCCGGAGCCTCCGCGGCGTTGGCGTCGTCGCGGTCCATCGCCACGACGGCGAGGTTGTTGAGCACGACGCTCGCGTCGGTCAGGCGGTGCGGGTGCTCACGCAGGAGCGGCAGGGCCTCGCGGTAGCTGCGCTCGGCCGCATCGAGATCGCCCTTGTCGTGCGCGAGCTCGCCGAGTGCGTTGAGCGCGCGGCCGAGCTCGGCTTCGTCGCGCGGGTGCGCTGCGCGCATCAGCTCCACCGCCGCGGCGAGCTGCGCCTGCGCCGGGTCGTAGATGCCGATCTCGCGATAGACCGTCCCGATCGTGGTGAGAACCGCTGCCTTGGTGTGTGGCTGATCGGCGAGCTCCGCCGGGATCTTGCGCGCCGCGCTGTCGAGCACCTCGCGAATCGTCATGTCGGCGCGGTTGCCTTCCTTGGGGTCCGGCAGGCGCAGCATGTCGACCAGGAAATCCGATACGCCCTGGGCGCGCGCGCGCTGCGCGTCCACGGCGACGAGCGCGCGCTCCAGCCGCACGGACTGGACCGTCATGGTGGCGGCGAACGCGAGCAGCAGCGCCGCTATCGAGCTCGCGGCTGCCACGCCGAAGCGATGCCGGGCCACGAACTTGCGCGCGCGATAGGCGCGGCTCGGCGGACCCGCATGGAGCGGCAAGCCTGCAAGGTAGCGTTCGATCTCCTCGGCGAGCGCCGCGGGAGTCTGGTATCGCTCGGCACGTTCCTTGGCGAGGCCGCGCATGACGATCCAGTCGATCTCCTTCAACTCGCGCTCGATATCGCGGGGCGCCGAGCGCCGAGACCGTGCACAGGCTGCTCGCCTCTGCGCGTCGAAACTGCGCAGGCGCACGCTCGGCCGCTCAGCATCGTGCTCGCGGATCGCCTGCAGCGCCCGCAGATAGTCGCTGCCGCGCAGAGTTTCCGCCGGGAACGGTGGATCCCCGACACAAAGCTCGTACAGCAGGGCGGCCAGCGAATAGATGTCCGTGCGCGCATCGATGTCGCTCGAACCGAGCGCCGCCTGTTCCGGGCTCATGTATGCCGGTGTGCCGATGAGTGTGCCGACCGCCGTGTGCAGGGACTGCGCGTCGAAATTCGTGCCGATCGCCTTCGCGATGCCGAAGTCGATGACCTTGGGCGTGGCGTGGCCACCCTCGGCGATGACGAGAATGTTCGAGGGCTTCAGGTCGCGGTGAACGACGCCCTTGTGGTGAGCGTGTTGCACGGCGTCGCACAGGGTGGCGAGCAATCGCAGTCGCTCGCGAAGCGTCAGGCGCTCGCGGTCGCAGTACTCGGTGATCGGCAAGCCCTCGGCGAGCTCCATCACGAAGTAGGGGCGCCCGTCCGCGGTCATGCCGGCATCGAACACCTTCGCGATGCACGAGTGATTCATCAGCGCGAGCGCCTGCCGCTCCAGTCCGAAGCGACGGACGACTTCGCGCGTATCCATGCCGCGCTTCACCACCTTGATCGCGACGCGCCGGCGCAGCGGCTCGGTCTGCTCCGCTTCGAACACCGCACCCATGCCGCCTTCGCCGATCTGCCGCAACACGCGGTACGGGCCCAGGGCGCCGCCGATCAGGCTGTCCGGGTCGTCGGTTTCGCCATCGCTCGAGTCGAAATCCGCTGCGCGCGACAGCCTTGGATCGGGACGCGCGTGTGCGGCCAGGAGCCGCAGCACGCCTTGACGCAAAGCGGCATCGTCACCGGCGCGCCCGGCGACGAACGAGTCGCGCTCGGTATCGGGCTGTTCGAGTGCCTCGAGGAAGAGGTCCCGGATCGCCGGCCAGCGGGCGTCGCTCATCTTGATGTTCTTCTGAATTTCCGGACCCCACGAGTCTATACCCGCAGCGGCCGCGACGCATGGCCTCGGCGGTATACTGCCCCGCGCGCTGACACAGCGGTTGGGAACGTAGCAATGACCTTCTGGATCGTATTTTTCCTCGCGGCGGTCGTGGGCGCCTTTCTGTCCTGCCGTATCGCGGTGGTGGCGCTTCAATGTGGCCGATTGCCGTAGTGTTCGGTGCCCCGGTGGCGCTGGCAGGTGCGATCGCGGGAACGCTGGCCGCCCCGCGTCTCTCGCGACGCGGACGTTAGACGCCAGTGAAGTGGACGCGGCGCAAACGCCTTGTGCTTGGCGTGCTCGGCCCGAAGTGGCGCTTGCACTGATGCGACCGTAGATGGGGACCATGGGCCCCAGACTTACGGGTGCATGGCCGACGGCCGAATTGCTGCGGCAGTACCCGAATTGGGAGAACGCCCTGGACGAAGAGGCCGAACCCGGGCAGGACGAGACGACACTTCGACCGTCCAACGTTCAAGACACGATCACAGAGGCGGTGACGTTCACCGCTGCGATCGCGACCCTGGCCAATGGCGTGACCTGCCCAGCCATCCTCGAGCTGAACGCTTTCGAACCGTACGGCGTCAATGTCCTTACGAAGGATCAAGAAGGGTGGCGATTGTCCGCCGACGCCGGGGACCGCTGGACCCCATTCTGTGAAACGTGGTTGCCGGAGTCGGAGAGAATGCCTGGCGTGGCACTCTCGGACGAGTCGATCTTTCCTTTGAAGATTGTCAGTGTTCTGCGCTCTCGAGTCAGCGGAGCGCCGTACGTGCTTACGATCAAAAAGGATGGAACGCTGGATGCCACCTGACAACTCAGTGGAGCGAAACCTCAGTATCGCGAGTGCATTGCTCCTGGCGCTGCTCGGCTTGGGCTACGTGTACGTCGGGCGCCTTCGTGTGGCGCTCATGTTCGTCGTCGCCGGTTTCGCATTGGTTGCGGCGTTCTCATGGACTCGTCTGATACTGGACGTTCACGCGACGTACGTACTCGTTGCCATGCTCATCACGTTCGCGCTGACGCAGATCATTCACCCCGTCGTGATCGCTGCGCGGGAAAAGCGGGCTGCGACACGGCCGTACAATCGTTGGTGGTTCTACGCGCTCTGGCTGGTGATGGCCGCGCTGCTTTGGAATCTCCTGACCACGAGCCGCGGTGCGATCTTCGGTTACGGGACGTTCTGGATCCCGGCTGAATCGATGGCACCAACTCTGGAGCAGGGTGACGTGATAATGATGGACGCTTGGCGCTATCGCAGGTCCGACCCTGAGGCTGGCGAGGTAGTCGTGTTCCGGCTCGGGACAGGAACAGACTACGTAAAGAGAGTGGTTGGGGTGCCTGGCGACCTGCTGGAAATAAGAGATGGAGTGCTGTATCGAAATCAGCAGCCGGTCGCCGAGCCATACCTTCACCCCTTGGGCCATCACCTCTTTGGCCGCGATGTTCCGGCCCTTCGCCTCGGCGAATCCGAGTACTACGTCCTCGGTGACTATCGAGACAACAGCAGAGATAGCCGGAGCTTCGGCCCAATACACAGGGATCGGATACGAGGTCGTATTGAATACATCGCCTTCGCCTATTGGGACGGCGCGCTTCAGTGGCACCGGTTCCCAAGGTATCTCGAGCATGGCACCTGACAACGGGAGGGCCTGAGGAGTAGGGTTTCCTGAGCGAACGTGTCGGGGCAACGCTGTTCGAGGCGCTCGCGGATGCAAAGATCCTCCAGGCGGAGATCGGACCTATGCCAGTCAAGAGCAAAGCACAGCGCCGGAAATTCGCCGAGTTACTGGTCAAGGGCAAGATCTCGGCCGAGACGTTCGAGGAATGGAATCGCGGGGCAGGGGATGCCGAGTTGCCGGAGCGCCTTCATCCCAAGGCGAAAGCAAAATCGAAGCGCAGCGCAAAATCGAAGCGGAAGGTGAAATCGAAGCGCAGGGCGAAGTCGAAGGGCGCTTAGAACCCGAAGCCACAGGGAGTTGAGCGATGCGTGCACACAAGCTGACGCCGATTCTGAACGTCTCGAACATCCAGCAGAGCTTCGAATGGTTCGAAAAGCTGGGGTGGACGAAAGCGTGGGACTGGGGGACGCCGGTGTCGTTTGGTGGCGTGTGCTCCGGCGAGTGCGAGATTTTTCTTTGCCAGGGCGGGCAAGGGGGGCGCGGCAGCAGCGGTATGCGGATGACCTTCGGCCCGGAGTCCGACGAAGCCGCGGAAAAAGGGGTCTGGATGTCAGTGTGGGTCGACGACGTGGACGCCGTTCACCGACGCTGCGTCGAACAGGGCATCGATGTCACGTGGCCGCCCACGGACATGCCGTGGAACGTGCGCGAAATGCACGTCCGACACCCCGACGGCCACGTGTTCAGGGTGAGCCGCGGACTCGGCGACGACTAGCCGCCACGTTACGCCGGCTACTTCACGCGGGCTACTTCACGTAGGCGCGCACGATTCCTTCGAGAAACTCGCGCCCTTCGTAAAGGGACTGCACGCGCCGCTTCTCGTTGAGTCCGTGCGAGTTGGTTTCGCCGGACTTCGAGAACATGCCGCTCATGCCGTAGGTCGGGATGCCGGCATTCATCAGAAAGCGTCCATCCGTGGCGCCGGCGGCCATGAGCGGCGCGACGGGCACGCCGGGCCATAGCTTCGCGGCCACCTTCTTCACTGGCCCCATGATCTCCGGCGTCAGCGCCGGAGCCGATGAGCCTTCGCGCCGGCGCAGGATGTTCACTTTCACCTGCGAATCGCCGATCGCCTTCTCGAGAGTCTCTTTCACCTGCTCGGCGGTCGTGCCCTGCATCACGCGGCAGGAAAGCGTCACGCTTGCCCGTTGCGGCAGGGCGTTCGGTGCGTGTCCTCCCTCCAGCTGCGTCGCGACGCAGGTGGTACGCATCAGGGCGTTGTAGCTCGGGTCCTTCGTCAGCGAGGCGAGCGCTGCCTCGTCGACGGGATCCTTTGCGATGGCGCTCATGGCGGCACCGGCCTGGCCGCCGAGGATCGGGCCCGTCACGCGGAAGTACTCGCGCACGACCGGATTCACCTGCACCGGAAACGAGAACCCGGCGACCTTCTGCGTCGCCATGGCCAGCCGGTAGATCGCGTTGTCCGGCACCGGCCGCGAAGAATGGCCACCCGGGTTGGTCACTTCCAGCGCAATAACCTGGTGAATCTTCTCGCCGGCCTGTACCTGCAGCGTCAGCGGCTTGCCATCTTCCGAGAGCAGGCCACCGGCGCCTTCGTTGATCGCAAAGTCGGCATCGATGAGCTCGCGGCGGTTCTTGAGGATATGGTCGACGCCGTTGACGCGGTTCGACGTCTCCTCGCCGCAGGTCAGCGCCATGATCACGTCGCGCCGCGGCTTGAAATTGCGTTCCTGCTTCAACCGGATCATCAGGTCCAGGAACACCGCTGCCATCGACTTGTCGTCCACCGTGCCGCGACCGTAGAAGAAGCCGTTCTCCTCGACGAGCGTGAACGGATCGCGCTCCCAGTCTTCGCGTTTCGCGTCGACGACGTCGATGTGGGCCAGCAGCAGCACGCCCTTGCGTGCTGCGTCCGGTCGCGGGGCGCGAATCCGCGCCACGATGTTGCCGTCGTCGGGCTTGCCGTCCGGGATCACCAGCTGCACGTCGTTCCCGCCGAACCCTGCCGCCGCCAAGCGCGCTTCGGCAGCGCGGACCAGTTTCGTGCACGAGCCGGTGCTGGGCGAGGAATCGATCTCGACCATCTCTTCATAGATGGCCCGGAACGCCTCGCGCCCGGGATCGGGCTCGGCGGCGCTGACAAGGGTGAGTGGGACGAGAAACAGAGAAGCGAGCAAGGCGCGGATTGGTGTTCTCATCCCGCAAGATTACCCGACTTTCTCGCGCGGATCGCCTGCGTCACTGATCTGCGTTGGGTGGCTGGCCCAGGCACCGCGCAGCTGCGCCGCGGCTGGCCGACCGTACCGGCACCGCCACCGTGATAGGTACACTCCTCGCCGAGCGAGCGCTGGAATCACCGAAGAAAGCGATACTATCCGCATCATCAGCGCTCGGCCGGCAACCCGGCCTGAACGGAAGCTGTATGACGAAGGCTAGACAGAGCGGCCGCGTAACCCTCCTGCTGCTGCTCATCGCAGCCTTCGCGCTGTTGTCCCTCGTTTCGGGCGCCTCATACCTCGAGGCGGTGCTGCCTGGCGGTCTCCCGTTCGGTAACGCGCTGGTGGCCATCGGCCTTTGTGCTGCTGCTGGCTCGGCAGTCATGCTCAGCGCACGCAGTACCGCGCTTCGGTTGCTATCGATTGCCTCGCTGAGCGGTGCCGCCATCTGGCTGCCGATCTCGATCGCCCTTGCGGGAAACCTGCAGCTCAACTTTTCCGGTGAGAAGGGTGTTGCCTGGCTGGTCCTCAGCCTGGCCGTGGTTGCCGCCGTGCTCGGTACGTTGGTCTGGGCGGTGGTCGCCAGGTTGCTTGCCAAGTACCGGCGTCGGGGCGCAGCCTGACAATGCGAAGTCCGAGGATCGAAGTATCGTTCGCAGACCAGGTGCCATCATGCCTGTGACATCAGCCCCTCCATCAACGCGCACGGCGGGCGCCTCGGCGCGACTTCGTGCAACGCTGAGCGCACTCGTGTTCGCTTGCTCTACGTTGGCATGCGCCGGGTCACGTGATGCCGAAGTCATCGCCGTAGCGCTCGAGCATTTCACAGCAAGACCGGATTCGATGCCGTACCACGAAAGTGGGATTACGTTGATCGACGCCCGGACATCCAAGTGGGTTCCCGGCATGGGCGATAGCGGCGCCAAGTGCGAAGTGCCAGAGGACGTGTCGGATCGCCTCGCCGCGCGCAATGCAGAATCACTGGCCGCGGCACCGCTTGTGACAGCATCCAGGAAGTGGCGCCTGATCCGTCCGGACGAGATGACCGGTGATCCGCCGCGGGATCTGTTACCAGACAAGACCAGGGCCGGGGAACCCATCCGGACCATCGTGTACCTTTCAGCGCCGGCATTCTCCGAGAGCGGCGATCTGGCGTTCGTCCTTCTGTCTTTCAGATGGTCGGTGCATGAGGCCCAGGCGCGCTACGTCCTGAAAGCCTCGGGCAGCAATTGGAAGGTTCAGTGTTCCGACTTGTTCTTCTATCCGTGAACTGGCGGGAGAAAGGCGGCCATTGGCGTCACCGACAGCGGGCGATTGCAGCTACTTTCTAGCTCCCGGTGGCTGGAGACTGGAATGTCCTTTAGGGCCTTGAGAGAGCTCAGGCATCTTTCGCAAGAGAGGTTGGCTGAATCGAGCGGCCTGAGTCTCAGGACCATTCAGCGCGTGGAGGCGGGACATCGAGTCAGCTATGCCTCGCTCAGAGCTCTGGCTACCACCTTCGAAATGGATGTCGACCTGCTGGAGCGGGAGCTGTACGCCATGAGCAAGTCGGCAGACGACTTTGTAGAGATTCCGAGATGGGTGCGGCTCTGGACCAGCGGGTCCTGGGCCGGGGGACCACGTCCGAGCCGACGACAGGCGCATCTGGCAGAGGCGTTCTGCCTAGCGGGCGGCATTGCTTTTCTCGTTGGGTCTTTTTTTGTCATCACGGACTTCGTGGCGACGGTGCTCCGGGTAGCAGCAACGTTCCAGCTCGTCGCCGGCTACCTCTTGTCCGTGACCATCCGCATCGTGGATACGTACAAACTCTGGCCGACCACCGGGACTTCCGCGAATGAGTGGCGGCCCGTTCGAACCTACCGCGGCACGGTCATGGATTACACCTTGGTACTGCTGGTGCTGATCGCGTTTTTCTCAGCCGTGTTCTGGCTGACGAATTGATTGCAGGAAACGCTCGGGCCTCCCTGGCCCGGACCCACGCCCGACTGAATAAGCTACAACGCACATCGCGCTGAACCGCCGGGCTCGCTGAGACTCCAAGTCGCCAAGGATGGAGCGTGTCGCCGCTGCACGTTGCTTCCTGCTTGCGGCAGAACAACTTGCAGCACACCACCCGGAGTACGGAATGCTTCAGGAGTACCCGATCTATGCCTACCTCCCCGCAAAGGACGTCGCACGGGCGAGGCGCTTCTACGAGGAGAAGCTCGGTTTCCAGCCAGGCCGTGAAATCGAAGGGGGCGTGACCTACAGCTTCGGCGATCGCACCGCCTGTTTTCTGTATCCGACCGCCAACGCGGGCACGTCGAAGGCGAGCCAGGCGTTCTGGCAGGTTCGCGACATCGAGGCCGAGGTTGCCGAGCTGAAGTCGCGCGGCGTCGTGTTCGAGAACTACGACATGCCCGGCGAGAAGAGTCCAAGCGGCGTCATCACTGCGGGCGGCGCGAAGGCCGCGTGGTTCAAGGACAGCGAAGGCAACATCCTCGCACTGATCGAGGACGCCTGAGCGCAAGATCCGCCGTGGCGCGGGCGTGACGTGGTCAACGCGACCGCTGCGCCCACGTCACGCCGAACGCGATGACCCAGCCGAACAGGAAAATGTGCGAGCAGAGCTCGCCGACGATGTCGCCGGTGCGCGGGATGTGGAAGCCGATGTGGGAAAGCGGCAGCACGATGAGGCGCATGGTGAGGTACATCAGCACACCGAACACGGCTCCGGAGAACAGCGGGCGGCGTGTCAGCAGCTGAAAGCGGCGGCTGGCCGCGTAGTAGATCATCGCGGCAGTCACCGAGATGAAGAAATGAAAGAAGACGCCGAGCGCATCGGCGGTTGCGCCGATCTCTTTGGCGCGCGCTCCGAGGGCCGCTCCGGCGATTCCTCTCAGCAGGTCCGATGTGCCCACTCCCTGCAGACCATAGAAGATGATGGCGAAGGCCAGGTCGAGGCCTGCCGCAGCCGCACCGCTGACGGCGACCAACGCAAGGATCGAAGCGGTTCGCGCAGGCGCCAAGGGCTGTGCTGTCGAGTTCATCGCGCCGAGTCTATTCGTCTCGCCCGCAGCTCGCATCCTGCATGAGAACGACTGCCTCGGAGACGAACGGGCGCGCGCCGTCCTTGCGCCCCGCCGCGTAGTATTGGCTCTGCACGCGCCGGTGCGGCCGCTCGACCGTGATCATGCTGGTCACGTGGTAGCTACCGTCCAATGGCCGTTCGTCGACGACGAACGTCTCGACGCGCCGGCCGCCGACCTCGACGGCGCTCCGACCGGTCACAGCGACCTCGATCTCGCGCAGCCGCTCCCGTTCCCGTCCGCGCCAGCGGTCGAGCGTGTAGGCGCGCAGCTTCAAGCCGTCCGACCAGCCGATGGCCTGATCGAGGATCGCGTCGCCGGGTCCGCTGACGAGCACTCGTTGCCCGGGCTCGAGCGCGATCCGCTCCGCGATCGAGCCGTCGCCGTCCAGTCGCCGGACTGCTGGCGGCAGCTCGGTGGCATTGCGCGGGAATTCGAAGCGCGTGACGTTGAGGGGTGTCGTACCGCCGCCCGAGCGATGCTCGCTCTGCAGCGGTGCAAGCGTGGCGCGGTCGATATCGAAGACATCGGAGCCGGGCGCCGAGCCGCGGCGAAAGTCGTCGATGCCGCGGAGCATGGTGTGCATGACGCGCCACACCGCGCGACCTTCGACGTCGAGCGGCGTGACCGTCTCGATCATGTCGAACGGTCCTGCGGCTCGCGTGGTCCCCAGGCGCCAGACGGTCGTCACCGCGCAGACGCGGTTCGTATCGACGGCCGACCACAGGTCAAGAGTTTCAGCCGCCTGGCCAGGAAAGGCGATGAGCAGGAGGACTGCCAGGACCGATGAAGACGACGTGCGCGGCTGCATGCCGAAGAACCTCTCTCTGTGTGCTCGGACTGCGCTGCGTCTGCGCGCAGCGGCGTCGTCGGACACCGTGTGCGAACCGAGGTTCCACAGGCCAGCTCGCTTCCAGGCCCGCGGCGCTGCCCGAAACGCGCATTGCAGCGTGACATGCACCCGGTCGGGGAGTAGTTTCGCAGCGGACCGGGAAGCGGTCGGGAGAACCGCACAGGGATCGTCGATGAGGGACGGACGTTCTTCAGGGCGCCGCAAGGCGCCAACCACAGGCAAGCGCCGGCGCAAGGCTGCCAGGAAGCTCCAGCCATTGCGTGCACCTCCCACCCACGTCGCGCGCGAAGGCAGCGTCGGCGACTTCATCGCCTTCCTGCTGGCCGGAGCCCCGAACACCAGGATTTGTCCGCCGTGGCCGCCAGACCTGTTCGCGGTCACCGGCTCGATCCTGAGACGCTCCGGCGGATACCTGCGCACCATCGACTTCGCCGCCGACGCGACCACTCGTGGCAGTCGTCGCACGATGTGGAAGAAGGCGGCGGAAGCGGGACGCGCCTGGCGCGTGTCGATTCGCAACGGGCTGCGCACCAACGGCAAGCTGAGCGCGCTGCCGGACTGGATGCAACCGGACGTGACGGCGTGGTGGCAGATCGTCGTCGCCAACATGCATCAACCGCTGTCGGCAACCAACCAGAGCAACCCGCTCACGGAAGCTCTCATCGCGCTCACCATTGCTGCTGACGAAGCGTGCCTGGGTGTCGGCATCGACCACGCGGCTCGCAAGACCGTAGCGCGCAATGAGTCCCGGGACGACCCGTTCCTCGGCGCGGCGCAGGCGCTCCTGTTCCGCAATCAGCGGCGCAGCGTCTGCCTCGATGTCGCCATCGATCGCATCGCCGTGCTGGGGAAACAGCATACGGCTCAGCGCGGGCTCACGATGCGGTCGTTGACGCACAACCTCGCGCTGTATCCGACCACCGAGATCGTGGCGCGCTGGGCCGGGCCCTACAGTCAGCGCGATACGCCGGACATCATCAACCTGCTGCTCCTGCCCTGGCCGGCGCACGTGAGCGCCAACGACTTCCGCTGTCGCCACGACGCGATGGGCGGCGATACGAGCGGCTCGACACCGTCGCAGTACCGCTACTTCGAGTACCAGCCGGCACCACGCGAAAGTCTCGCCGAGTTCGAACGACGCCTGCGATTCGCCGTGAGCAAGGGTCAACGCGAGGCCGACCGCATCGACGCGATCGTTCTGCCGGAGCTGGCGCTGACGTGGGAGGAGTACCTCGTCGCGGAAGCGGTTGCGATCGAGAATCGGGCCCTGCTGATCAGCGGCGTGCGCGTCGATCAGCGGCATGTGGACTCCGGCGGCCCGGTCAACGCGTGCTGCGTCCAACCACTCGGCCTCACGCCGATCGGCACGAACGGGCGCAAACCCACCTGGTCGGACTCGCTGCGCAACGGGCTGCGCCTGGTGCAACGCAAGCATCATCGCTGGTGCCTCGACCGCAACCAGATCCTGCAGTACGAGCTCGGTGGCCGCTTGCCGGCTTCCAAGGACTGCTGGGAGTACATCGACATCGGCGAGCGCACCGTCAATTTCATGACGCTCGGCACGTGGCTCACCTGGAGCGTCCTGATCTGCGAGGATCTTGCGCGCCAGGATCCGGTGGTCGATGTACTGCGGGCCGTCGGCCCGAATCTCGTCATCGCCCTGCTGATGGACGGCCCTCAGCTGCGCAATCGCTGGCCTTCGCGCTATGCGTCCGTGCTCGCCGAGGATCCCGGATCGTCGGTGCTCACGCTCACGAGCCTCGGCATGTGCCGGCGCAGCAAGCCGAAGCCGGGAGATGACGACAAGTCCCGCACCATCGCGCTGTGGCGGGATGTGCAGTTCGGCGAGCAGGAAATCGAGCTGAAGGAGGGGACGGACGCCTGCGTGCTCAGCCTGGTCTGCCGGTCCGTCAGCGAGTACACCTCCGACGGTCGCAGGGACGACGAGCAGGCTCACTATCCGGTGTTCGCAGGAACGCACTGCTTCGACAGCACCGAGCCGGCAGATCCGAAGAAAGCTGCCGCCAACGCGAAGAAGGCTGCAACCCACGGGAAAAAAAGTGCCGCTGCGGCGATCAGTCAGGCGAGCGAGCAGCGCGTGCCGCGCAAGGTCTTCGGCAATCGTCTCGGCGACGAGCTGGGCGCCCTGCTTGCGCTCGCCGCCGTGCGCCGTCACCCGTTCCTCGACGAGAATTTCCTCCTGCCGCACATTCGCACGTCCACGAATCGCAAGATCGCGCACGCCCTCGCGGAGCCGAAACGCGAGCGATCGTTGACGCAGTCCGAACGAAGCTACCTGCACGCCATCAAGGAACTGGCGGGCCTCGCGGACATTGCCGACGACGACACGCTCGCCGACGACGACGATCCGAACGCGCCATGAGGCGGACCCGACCGGCGAGCTATTGCAGCTGTTCCTCGCGCCTCAGCTTGTCCTGCTCCTCCTTCGGCGGCAGCTCCATGGCGACGTCGACCGCGATGCTGATCTCGGCGACTCGCACGTCGGCGCGCAGCTGCGCGGGCAGCGCGCGGCCCTGCACTTCGACGCCTGATACCGGTACGAAGGTCACCTGCAGCCGCCCAGCGTCGCCGGCGGCGCTGATGGCCTTGTCGATCGGGAAGACGAACTCGGCCGGGTGGTAGTGTTCGCGCCGTGTCCTGATGCCGGCGCCGAAGAGTCCGAGCACGCCGACGAAATAAGGGCTCCGGGCGTCCGGCTTGAGCCCCGGGGGTCCAACGTAAACCTCCCAAACGGCTCCGGGATCCGTGTCCGCTTCAACCCCCTTTACTTGCAGGATGGCGGTCTGCCCGGGCGCGCGCGCAATTTCCACGAGACGCGCACCCATCGCCCGGCTGTCCGCCGCTTCGGTGTAGAGCGGGATGCTCACCGGCACTTTCGACAGGGGGAAGGGCTTCGGGAATCGGGCAATCACCACGATGTCGAAGAACTTCGGCTTCCAGATGATCGGGCAGTACTGTTCCACCTGTGCAGGCTCGCCTTCATAGGTGTAGCTGAGCTGCTTGGCCGCGCGCAGAATCTCGCAGGCCGTCATCTTCACCTGCTGGCAGCATTCGTCGAAGAACGTGAACTGCGTGTTGCGCCAGGCCGCATCGCCGACCGGGTTGCTCCGGCCGCCGCCTTGCGCGAGCCACAGATTCCACTGTCGATCGACGTTGGAATGGTGCGCCCAGAAGATGGGATCCTGCGCCGCCGAGATCACGCAGCACATGTTTCCGCTGACCGCGCCATGAACGCTGCCATGGGGACCGTTGATACCGGACTGTGCATTGAAGTAGTCGAGCAGGAGATTCGCGTTCGCCACCGCCGTCCCCAGCGACGTCGAAACCGAACCGCTGCCGTCATTCATGGCGGCGCTCCGGCTCGGATCGTGCAGTGCGCTGCCGACGGTGCGGAACGCAGGCGGCAACTGGCGCTGCGCCGGATTGGCCCAATCCCAGTAGGGAAGCGCCCAGTCGTACATGCCGGAATATTTTCTGACGATGCGTTCGAACCAGTAGAGGTACATCCGGTGCCACGCCCAGAAGAAACGTGGATCGGTGTGGCAGGTGTTCCAGGCCGTCAGAACGGGCGTCATCGTCGTGCCATGGATGTTCGCCTGGTACATCCAGCTGCAGGGGTTGCCGGTCGGTAGCGCTCGCATCGCAACGATCGCCTTGCGATAGCCTTTGAGAATCGGATCGTTCTCCGCCATCGTGAATGCATTGCGCCGCACCGTCGGCCCGACCGCGTAGGCCGCGAGCGCGGGAATACCCGTGAAGGGCTGCGACATCGCGCCAAGCAAGGCGGCAGCGCCCGTCTTCAAGAGAGTTCGTCGTTGAGTATCCATGTGCGGTCTCTCCCTACAGCTGGAGTGATTGCCTGCGTCGCGGCAACGCGCAAGGAACGCACGACTGCAGACCTCGGCTGGGTCATCTCCCTGTCCCCGGTGTGCCATTCCATCGTCCGGGTGTTGTTGCGTCGATCCTAGTCCTGCGTTGCCGTGAACTCAATGAGCAACGCTGCTGCGTCGCACTCCGCGGTCAAAGGCTTGCCGCGGGTTCCCGCCGAGAGAAATCCGTGGGCGACGCGATCGGCCCGCTAGGTCGCGTCTCGAAGCTCGGCGGCAAGCCGGGGCGGTTGTCGTGCGGCGAGCCGCTTGAGGGACTGTCGGCGCGTGGGCGCAAAGTTGCTGTGGCCGAGCCAGCGCCAGAGCGCGCGCGCGTCCGGGCTTGCGCCCTGAACGCGCAGCGCGCCGGATCGCAGCTCCTCGTCGGGGTCACGATCGCCGGTCCAGATTTCTGTCAGGACCCGAACGCTCCCTGCGACGATCAGCGTCAGCTCGTGGCCGGGGTCGTCGCGGCACAGATCGACTTCGCCACGCTCGACGATCAGCCACCAGGCACGCTCGCCGCGACGCGCATCGGGCACCTCGAACTGGATCACGATCCGCCGGTCCGGCGGAAACTCAGGGACGCGCACGAAGCGACGCATGTCCCACATCAGCAGGCCGATGTCGAGCTCCTCGCGCTTGAGGCGGCTGCCGATCCATCGCGCGCCCCAATGGCCGAGCGCCATGATGATCGGCCGCAGCTCTTCGCCCGCCTCGGTGACCAGGTACTCCGCGCCTGACTTGCCAGGCACGCGGCGCACCACGCCGATTTCCTCGAGCTTGCGCAGTCGCTGCGTCAGCAGCGTGCCCGACATGCGCGGCACACCGCGCCGGATATCGTTGAAGCGCCGGCTGCCGCAGAGCAGCTCGCGCACGACGAGGGGTGTCCAGCGCTCGCCGAAGACTTCAGACGCGCGGGCCACGGTGCAGAACTGTCCATATCCGTGCATGCCCCGAGCGTAGCGCTCCCGCGCGCGCTTCCCAAGTCCAGATTCTGAACTTGCCGGCACGAGGCCATCTGGCCCACTGCCGGGCCATGCTTGCGCGCCTACGCGAGTGTGCCATGATGCCGCGGGCATGGCGCAGGTGGTCCCCAATCCCGGAAACATCAGGAGTTTTTCCGACACAGCCGCGTTCGAGAAGTGGCTGAGCGCGAATCACTCGCGCGAGACCGAGCTGTGGCTGAAGATCCACAAGAAAGACTCGGGCCTGCCGACGGTCACGCACCCTGAAGCATTGAACGTTGCATTGTGCTGGGGCTGGATCGACGGCCTTCGCAAGCCGTTCGATGCCCGATCGTTCCTGCAGCGTTTCTCACCGCGCCGGCCGAAGAGTCTGTGGAGCCAGGTGAACCGCGAGCATTGCCGGCGCCTCGCGGCAGCGGGCCGGATGACACCACACGGCCAGCGCCAGATCGACGCGGCGAAGGCCGACGGCCGCTGGGACGCCGCGTACGCGCCGATCCGCAGCGCCGGCCGCGATTCGGTCCCGCGCGATCTGCAGCGAGCCATCGACGCGAACGCGAGGGCGCGCAAGAAGTTTCTGACGCTCGGGCGGATGAACCTGTTCGCGATCACCTTCCGCACCAACAACATGAAGACGCCCGCCGGCCGCGCGAAGAAGATCGCGGAGCTGGTGGCGATGCTGGCTCGGGGCAGGACAATCGTTCCGGAGCCGGCGGGTAATACGAAGGCGAAGGCAAAGGCAAAGCCGCCGCGGAAGGTGAAGCCGGTGCGTAAATCTACAATGCGCCCCCGCAGGGCGCGCGCCAAGCGAGGCTGACCGGGATGAGTGAGATTGCAGTGATCGTCGGAGTCGGGCCTGGTCTGGGACTGGCACTGGTGAGCGCTTTTTCGCGGGAGGGCTTCACCGTACTGGCGGCGGCGCGCAAGGCAACCGACACCGCGGACCTGCGGAAAATCGAGCGCGTGGTCCCGGTCAATTGCGATGCCACGCAGGCGGGACAGGTGGACGCGCTCTTCGAGCGCGCGGCGGGAAGCGGTGCCGTGCGCGTCGCGGTCTTCAACGTGGGCATGTTTCAGCGTGCGACGGTGCTCGAGACCGAGCCTGCGCAGTTCGAGAACGCGTGGCGCGTCGGTGCCTACTCGGGCTTCCTGGTCGGGCGCGCGGCTGCGAAGTGCATGTTGCCAGAACGGCAGGGCACGATCCTGTTCACCGGTGCGACCGCGTCGCTGCGCGGCGGTGCCGGTTTCGTGAACCTCGCATCACCGAAGTTCGCGCTGCGGGCGGTGGCGCAGAGCCTGGCCCGTGAGTTGGGGCCGCAGGGCATCCACGTCGCGCATGTCGTCATCGACGGCCAGATCCGCAACCGCAGTGGGGGAGAGCCGGACAAGTACCTCGATCCGGCTGACATCGCAAATGCCTACGTCAGCCTGCACCGGCAGGCGCGAAGCAGCTGGTCGCAGGAGATCGACCTGCGGCCCGCAGCAGAGAAGTTCTGACAGCAGCGCATCAGAACTTCAGGACGATCTTCCCGACGAGGGCGTTGGACTGCATGTACTCGCCGGCCGCCTGGTAGTCCTTCAGCTCGAACACGCGATCGACGTGCGGGTGGAAGTCCTTCTGTGCGATGAACGCGTTCATGCGCTGAAAGTCGGCGCGCGAGCCCACGTAGATGCCCTGCGCGCGCGCGGTCTTCATGAGCAGGTCGATGGCCGGGATCTCGCCGTCGTAGCCCGTGAGGCCACCGACAATGGAGACAGTCCCCCACGAAGCGAGGCTTCGTACCGATTCGGCCAGCGATGACTTGCCGCCCACGTCCACCACGACGTCCGCGCCGTGCCGGTCCGTCAATGCGAACACACCCGAAGACCACGCGGGCATCGTGCGATAGTTGATCGTGCCCTGCGCACCCAGGGCTCTCACGCGCTTCAGCTTGTCGTCCGAGCTGCTGGTCGCGATCACGCGCGCGCCGAGCGCGTGCGCGAACTGCAGGGCCAGCACCGACACGCCGCCGGTTCCCTGCACGACGACGACGTCACCTGCACGCAGTGCGCGATGGCCGTTGACCGCCATCCACGCGGTCAGCCCCGCAGTCGGCAGCGTCGCCGCTTCCTCGTAACTGAGATTCTTCGGCGCAGCCACGACGGCCGTGTGCTCGAGCACGACATACTCGGCGAACACGCCGTCGATGCTGGTGCCGTACGCTTTCGCCATCCGTTCGTCGCTCGGCGGTCCATCCGTCCAGTTCTGGAAGTACGTGTTGGTCACACGATCGCCGACGCGCACGTCCTTGACGTCGCGGCCGACTGCGAGCACGTCTCCTGCCGCGTCCGAGCCGATCACCAGGCCTTCGCGTCCGTACTTCGGCAGCATCATTTCGACGTCGCCGCGATTGAGCGCCACCGCGCGCACCCGCACCAGCACCTCGTCGGGGCCGAGCGCGGGAACGGGCGCTTCGACCAGCTTCCAGCGAAACCCGGCTTCATCCTTCTCGAGAACGATCTTGCGCGTCGTGGAGGGAAGCGCTTCAGCGCCCGCGGCGCGCGGCGCGAAACCGGCGGTGCAGAGCGCAAACGCGAGCAGGACTGAGGTGAGGCGCATGGACATCGGTGCCCTCCAGTTGCAGGTGGCGCGAGTCGGGACGCGATTGTCGGCGCTTTGCCGGCCAAACGCACGCCTCAGTCACGCCGGGCACTGCTTCGGATCGGGTGGCGAAGCGACCTAGCCCGGCGGATCGACGTCGTCGAACTCGCGCCGCAGTTCGGCCAGGCGCGCCTGCATTTCGCGCAGCCGCGCGCGGCGTTCCGGCGGCAGGCGTTCCTGTCCAGACCGGGCGCCTGGCGGGCGATTTCCCGATCGATCCCGTCTATCGAATGCATCGGCAACAATCATTAGAACCGTTGCACGCGCGTGGCTAGATTGGCCAGCGCCGCGCATTCGCGCGACGCGGTTCGTGGAACACAGGGTGGTTCGTACAGCCGCTGTCTCGGCATGACGGGAGAATCAGAATGAGCAAACCCCACATGTTCAAGAGGGCCGCTGCGATCGCTGCGCTGTGCACGTTCGGTGCGACGGCCAGTGGCGAAACGATCCCGGACAACGACTACTGGTGGCCCAACCGCCTGAGCCTCGAGCCGCTGCGCGACTCCGCGGCCTCGTCCGATCCGATGGGTCCGGAGTTCGACTACGGCCAGGCCGTCAGGAAACTCGACGTGGCGGCGCTCAGGCAGGACCTGAAGAGTGCGATGCGAACGTCGCAGGACTGGTGGCCCGCCGACTACGGCCACTACGGCCCGTTCTTCATCCGCATGTCCTGGCACGCCGCGGGCACGTACCGCACGATCGACGGACGCGGCGGTGGCGACGGCGGCATGCAGCGCTTCGCGCCGCTGAATGCATGGCCGGACAACGCCAGCCTCGACAAGGCCCGCCGCTTGCTGCTCCCGATCAAGCAGAAGTACGGCAACTCGCTCTCCTGGGCGGACCTGATGGTGTACGCGGGCACCGTGGCGATGGAGGACATGGGCTTCAAGACACTGGGATTCGCCTTCGGCCGCGCTGATGAGTGGGAGCCGGAGGAAGTGAACTGGGGCCCGGAGGGCGAGTGGCTGGCTGACGAGCGCCACACGGGCGCGCGCGTACTGGACAAGCCTTTCGGTGCGACTCAGATGGGCCTGATCTACGTGAATCCGGAAGGTCCGCTCGGCAAGCCCGACCCGCTCGCCGCCGCGCATGAAATCCGCCAGGCGTTCGGGCGCATGGGCATGAACGACGAGGAGACGGCGGCGCTGATCGTCGGCGGCCACACGTTCGGCAAGGCGCATGGCGCTCACAAGCCGGGCAACTGTGTAGGCCCGGATCCCGAAGCCGCGAGTGTCGAGGCGCAGGGACTCGGTTGGCAGAACAAGTGCGGCAGCGGCAAGGGCGTCGATGCGGTGACCAGCGGACTGGAAGGCGCATGGACGGTTTCGCCGGCGCAGTTCACGCACAATTTTCTGCAGAACCTCTACGGCTTCGAATGGGAGCTGACCGCGAGCCCCGCGGGCGCAAAGCAGTGGAAGCCGAAGGATCCCGCTGCGGCGCAGCTCGTGCCGGATGCGCACGATCCCGCGAGGCGCCACGCGCCGGTAATGCTGACGACCGACCTGTCGCTCAGAGAGGACCCGGCGTACCGCACGATCACCCGGCGCTGGCTCGAGAACCCGCAGGAGTTCGAGGTCGCTTTCGCTCGCGCGTGGTTCAAGCTGACCCATCGCGACATGGGTCCGGTCTCGCGCTACGTGGGTCCCTCGATTCCACGGGAGACTTTTTCCTGGCAGGACCCCGTTCCCACAGCCGATGGCCGGCAGATCGACGCCGCGGATGTCGCGAAGCTGAAGGCCGCGTTGCTGAAGAGCGGTCTCAGCGGCGCCGAGCTGGTGCGCACTGCCTGGGCGTCGGCGGTTTCGTACCGTGACACGGACAAGCGCGGTGGCGCGAACGGTGCGCGAATCCGCCTCGCCCCGCAGAAGGACTGGGAGGCGAACGACCCGCAGGAGCTTGCGCGCGTGCTCGGTGTGCTGACGCGCGTGCAGAAGGATTTCAATGCCGAGGCCGGCAAGAAGCGCGTCTCCCTGGCCGACGTGATCGTGCTGGGCGGCGCGGCCGCCATCGAGAAGGCCGCCCGCGACGGCGGTTTCGACGTGGCAGTGCCCTTCACGCCGGGCCGCACCGATGCCACCCAGGAGATGACCGACGTGGTCTCGTTCGCGGTGCTGGAGCCGCAGGCTGACGGTTTCCGCAACTACCTGAAGAGCGGTTACGAGCGTCCACCGGCCGAAGCGCTCGTCGAGCGAGCTGCGCTGCTGGACCTCACGGCGCCGGAGATGACCGCGCTGGTCGGCGGTCTGCGCGTGCTCGGCGCGAACGCCGGCGGCAGTCGGCACGGAGTCTTCACCACGCGTCCCGGCACTTTATCCAACGACTTCTTCGTGAACCTGGTGGACATGTCCACCGAATGGAAGAAGGCTGACGGCGCCGAAGGCCTCTACGAAGGTCGCGACCGCGCCAGCGGCAAGGTGAAGTGGACAGCGACTCCGGTGGACCTGATCTTCGGTTCCAACTCCGAGCTGCGCGGCATCGCCGAGTTCTACGCTTCCGAGGACTCGAAGGCGAAGTTCGTCGACGATTTCGTCAAGGCCTGGAGCAAGGTGATGATGGCGGATCGTTTCGACACGAAGTGATCCGGCGCACAGCCTTCGTCGCGGTCGTGCCGGCGCGCAGAGCGAAGCGCCGGCACGACCGGCCTCGAAACACGCGGTCTCGTGGGTGCGCGGCCGGCGAGCTCCGTCAGTGCATGATGGCGTACTGGATGACCGACTCGCAGTGCGTGTGCGCCCAAACATCCGCGACGGACAGCTCGTCTTTCCAGCGATCGATGATCTGCGCCGCGCAGTCCCGCCGCACGGTCTCGATGGCAACACGATAGGCAAGATTGCCGTTCTTGTGGCCGATCGCAGCGAACGTTTTCTCGAACGTCGGGAGCATGGCCGCCATCCCGTTCAGCGCGGTCTGCCTGACGTCACGAACATAGTCACGCGCGACGATCACATCTTCCCGGTTCCCGAGAATCGAGACATGCCCGGAGAGGATGGTGTCGAAATCGTATTTCAGGATCTCGTCGAAGAACGCGAAGTAGCCGTCGAGCTGCGCTGTCGATCCGAAGTTGGCATACGGCACCTCGCCCGGCGTAATCGTGTCGACGGCGACGATGAACTTCTGCCGCGGCAGGTAGATGATCGCGTCCGTGTTCTCGGAATGGAAATGAGCCGTCCTGATCTCGACGGCCTCGCGCCCCAGGGAGAAGGAGTACCTGTCGTCGAACGTGGTATCGGGCCTGAGGATGCCTGGATGATTCGCCCGCTCGATGGCCCGGGCAACGTCGATCGGTGCGATCACCTGCAGGCCTCGAATGTCGCGGAGTGCGGCCGAGCCGCCGATATGATCGGCATGGCCATGGCTGTAAAGGAGGAACTTGAGCGCCTCGCCCGACGCATGCGCAGCGATCACGCCAGGGAGCTTGTGAGCGAAACTCGGCGGTGCGTCGAGCAGGATTATTCCCTGTCCGGTCCGCACGAAGGCTGCCTGGTAAATCCCGTCAGTCACGTAGAAGAGGTCGGGTTTTACCTCCGCGACATGTAAACCGGTCTGCGGATCCAGTTTCGGCATCCGCGCCACGGTCTCGTCGAGCTCGGGGGCGAAGGTCCGAACCGAATTGCGCGAGTCGGGATCCATGCTCACCGCATTGGCTGTGTCCCGCGCAGACTGTTTGGGTGATTCCGCAGGTGTGCATGCGCTGGCCATGGCCGCGATCGTCACCGCTGCGAGCATCGTCAGATTGTTCGTCACAGGTTTCTCCCATCGAACATGCGGGGACACTATTTCTGGGCCTGCCGTGAGACCAAGCTGTCGACCAGCGCCTGCAGCGCGCTGCCCAATGACTTCTCGCCCTCCAGATACGGAGTCATCTCACTTTCGATGACAGTGCGGTCCCTGCCCGGCCAGGCGAGCGACCACAGGTCGTTCTTGTCCGCATAGGGTCTGTAACCTGGCAGCTCGCGGGCCACTACGGCCCCGGTCAGGAAGAACTGCACCTCGTGCCACAGATCGCGCCGCAGCGCTTTCACGTCGGCACCGGGCCTGGCTTTCGCCACCTCCGCCAGACGATCGAGCTGCTGCTGCAGGGGTCCGAGCATCGCGTGCGTGGTCTCGTGGAGCAGAATCTCCAGCGCGGCCTGATTCCAGTTGCCCGCGTCGCTCGTCGCGATGGCGATGCGCGTGGGCCCAAGAATCGTATAGGCGCCCGACGAGTTCGCATAGTAGACGAGGTCCACGACGACGGGCTCGTCCGGCCAGGCCACCGCATACACCGCTTCGAGGCGCGGCCGCAGCTTCGCGCCGTGGGCGTCGAGCAGCGCCTGCGCTTCGCTCGCCCATTGCCTCGCTCGGGCACGGTGTGCGGGCCACCAGTACTTGCGGTAGATCGGGCCGGCATCGCTCAACGCGCGATGCAGGTCTCGTGGCAGTCCAGCCGCAGGGAGTTGCTCTGCGGATGCGGTCTTGCTGAGCGCAAGGCCGATCGCCAGCATCTCGTCATCGAACAGCAGGTTCTTCCCGATCAGCGTGGCGACGTAGTGGTCCCGAGCCGCCTTCCAAGTCCGTTGCTCGACGTCGGACAGCTTGTCCAGGGTGGCCTCGTCCTGCACGTCGAGCCGGATCCGGCGCACACGCTGCGCGGCCGGATCGGACAGGGCCTGCGCGTAGAGGAGATGGTGCAGGTTGCGCCACATGCCCACCTCGAAGTCGTATCGAGGCGTGGATGCGCCGACCGACTTGCCAACGAGGCCCAGCAGCAAGGCCGTGAGCAGCACAGTGAGCCTTTTCAAACGTGTTCTCCGTGAAACCGTCCGGTACTGGTACTGACGCTTGCACGGAACAGTATCCGACATCGGCAGCGCCAAAGCGCCGTCGGCAGGCATCGATGCGGTTCAGTCCACCGATCGGTGACGGGTGGCTACGGCGTGATCGCGAACTGCGCGCTGTTGCCGCTCTGCGCGTCGGGGCCGACCCAGACCGTGACCGCGGCCGGCTCGACGACCTTCCTCATGTCGATATTCCAGAAGGCCAGCGCTTCACCGTCCAGCAGGAACTCGACGCGCCGTGACTCGCCGGCGCGCAGCGCCAGGCGCTGAAAGCCCTTGAGCTCCCGCACCGGACGCGAGACGGAAGTGCCACGCTGATTGAGGTAGAGCTGCACGATTTCCACGCCGTCGCGCGCTCCGGCGTTGCGCACATCGAGCGACACCTTCACCGTGCCGGGCGCGCCGTTCAGCTCCGGCGCGCGCACGGGGCTGCCGGTCGAGTTTCCGGCGGCAGCGTTCGCCACCGCCGCGCTCAGCGACTTCGCGCTGATACTGAGCGGGCCGTACTCGAAGCGTGTGTACGACAGCCCGTGCCCGAACGGATACAGCGGCGCGTTCAGCTCGTCGACGTAACGCGATACGTACTTCTCTTCCGCGCCCTTCGCCGGCCGCGTGAGGTCCACCTGGTCCGCGGGCCGCCCCGTGTTCATGCGGTTGTAGTAGAGGGGCTCCTGTCCCACGACGCGCGGCATCGTCGCCGCGAGCCGGCCGCTGAAATTCACCTCGCCGCTCAGCACGCGCACCAGCGCGGGGCCAGCCTGCACACCCGGGTGCCATGCCTGCACGATCGCCCCGATTTTGTCGGCCACGGAGGCGAGCGCGAGCGGCCGCGCGAACAAGACGAGCACCGTGGGTTTGCCTGCGGCGGCAGCGACTTCGACGAGCTGCTGCTGCAGACCGGGCAAGCCGAGCGACGTACGCGATGCGGCTTCACCCGTCATGTCGCCGGCGTGCTCGCCGAGCGCGAGGATGACCACGTCCGCGCGTCGCGCGAGGTCGAACGCGGTAATGACGCCCGCGTCCGTGCCGCCGACGATCTCCGTTCCTTTCTCGTAAAGCAGTGTTGCGCCCCGCTTCGCCGCGTATTCGGCCAGCGCAGTGCGCAGCGTGACCACGTTCTTCGGGTCGCCGCGACCGGCCCATGAGCCCAGCATGTCACCGGCGCTGTCGGCGAAGGGACCGATCAGTGCGATGGACTTGGCCTTCGGCGGCAGGGGCAACGGCACGGCGGCGCCCGCGCGCGGCTCGTTCTTCAGAAGCACGAAGGACTGCTCCGCCGCAGTGCGCGCGAGCTCTACGCTAGCCGGCTCGAGCGTAGTGCCTTTGCGGCCGGGTGCATACGGGCTGTCGAACAGACCGAGCGCGAACTTCACGCGCAGGATGCGACGCACCGCCTCGTCGACCGCGTTTACCGGCACGCGGCCGCCCTTCACTTCGGCGCCCAGCTCGTTGAGGAACAGCCCGGCCTCCATGTCCATGTCCAAACCGGCGAGCAGCGCCTTGCGTGCGGCAGTTGCGCCGTCGAGCGCGATACCGTGCGCGATCATCTCCTTGATCGATGTCCAGTCGCTGACGACGAAGCCGCGGAAGCCCCACTCGCGGCGCAGGACGTGATCGAGCGTAGGCGCGTTCGCGGTCGCGGGCACGCCGTTGATGGCGTTGAAAGCGCTCATGAGCGTGGCGGCGCCGGCATCGACAGCCGCCTGGAACGGAGGGAGGTAGATCTCGCGCAGCAGTCGCTCGGGAATTTCCGTGGTGTTGTAGTCACGACCGCCTTCGGCTGCGCCGTAGCCGACATAGTGTTTCGCGCAGGCAGCGATCGAGTCGGGATCGCTGAGCGCCTTGCCCTGGTAGCCACGCACGTACGCCGTTGCGAGCAGCGAGCCGAGATAGGGATCTTCGCCCGCGCCCTCGACGATGCGGCCCCAGCGTGCATCGCGTGCGATGTCGACCATCGGTGAGAACGTCCAGCGCACGCCGTCGGACGCCGCTTCGCGCGCGGCGACGCGCGCGGTGGCTTCGACCAGCTCCGGATTCCACGTCGCGGCGAGGCCGAGCGGCACGGGGAACGTGGTCCAGTAGCCGTGAATGACGTCGTAGCCGATGAGCAGGGGAATCTTGAGGCGCGACTTCGTCATGGCAACGCGCTGCAGCCCGTTCGCCTGCTTCGCGTCCGCAGTGTTGAAAATGGAGCCGAGCTGTCCCTTCGCGGCGAGCTCGCTGTACTCGCTGCGTCCCGTGCCGGGTCCGGTCGGCATGCCCACCGCGTACTGGTTCAGCTGGCCGAGCTTTTCCTCGAGCGTCATTTTCTGCAGGAGCGAGGAAATGCGCGCCTCCGTGGCGGCATCGTCGAGTCGATCGGAGCTCGCCGGTGCGGCGAGTGCCATCAGAACCAACGCATAGGCAAGCTTCACGTCGTCTCTCCTGTCAGCGCGTCAGCCCTTGACGCTTCCCATCAGCACGCCTTCGATGTAATAGCGCTGCAGGGCGAAGAACAGCGCGAGCACGGGCAGCACGGTCACTACCGAACCGGCCATCATCAGCTCATTGTCCTGCACATATTCGCGCGACAGGTTCGCGAGCGCTACTGGCAATGTCTGAACGGACGTGTCCGAAAGGACAATCAACGGCCACATGAAATCGTTCCACGTCGCCAGGAACGTGAACACCGCGAGCGTGACCAGCACCGGTCTGAGCAGCGGCAGGACGATTCTCACGAAGATGCGCGACTCGCTCGCACCGTCGATGCGCGCGGCCTCGAGCAACTCGTCAGGCAGGGACAGCGCGTACTGCCGCACCAGGAAAATGCCGAAAATGCTGGCCATGGCCGGCACGATCACGCCGCCATAGGTGTTCACGAGGCCGAGCTGCTTCATCAGCAGGAAGAGCGGGATCATCGCCACCTGCGCCGGGATCACCAACGCGCCGATCAGGAGCTTGAAGAGCTGGTCCCGGCCAGTGAAGCGCAGTTTCGCGAACGCATAGCCGGCCATCGAGTTGAGGAGCAGCGACAGCAGCGTGACGCCGCTCGCGACCACGATGCTGTTGAAGAAATGCAGGCCGATGCCGCGCCGCTCGAACAACTCGCGATAGTTCGCGAGGGTGGGCGATTCCGGCAGCAGCGGCGGCGGGATGTTGCTCGCTTCGCCGGGCACCATGAAGGACACGGAAAGCATCCAGATCAGCGGCAACAGCGCGAACGCGGCCAGCGCCGCGAGCAGCAAATGCACGATCCAGCGAGCGGTCACGAATCCCGCCCCTGGCCGCCGAAACGCCATTGCAGCGCGGTGAAGCCGAAGATCACCAGGAACAGCAGGAAGGCAACGGCCGAGGCGGAGCCGAGGTTCCACCACTTGAAGCCTTCCTCGTACATGAAATAGAGCACGCTCACCGTGCTCTGCAGCGGGCCGCCTTCCGTCATCACGAACGGCTCGGCGAAGAGCTGGAAGTAGCCCGCGGTCGTGATGATGCTCACCAGCACGAGCGTCGGTGCGATCATCGGCAGCGTGATGCTGCGCAATCGTCGCCACGGGGAGGCGCCGTCGATGCGCGCTGCCTCGTAGAGATCCTCGGGAACGCTCTGCAGCGCGGCGACGAAGATGATCATGTTGTAGCCGAAGTTCTTCCAGACCGCGAGCAGGATGATGGTCGGCATGGCCCAGTCCGGGTCGCCGAGCCAGTCGATGGGTTCGAGGCCCAGCTGCGCCAGCGCGCCGTTGACGAGACCGTAGCGGGTATGGAAGAGGTAGCGCCACACGACGGCCACCGCGACCAGTGTCGTCATCACAGGGGCAAACAGGGCGGTGCGGAAGAACGGCTTCAAGCGCGCGAGGCGCGAGTCGAGCAGCAGCGCGGCGCCGAGCGAAACGGCAATCGACAATGGCACGCCGACGATGACGAAGTAGAAGGTGTTGCCGAGCGCGTTCCAGAAGAGGGAGCGCTGCAGGAGCTGGGCGTAGTTCTCGATACCGACGAAGCGAAGCTTGCGCGCGTCGGCGAGCGCGTAGAGGTCGAAGTCCGTGAAGCTGACGGCGAGCGCGCCCAGTACCGGCAGGAAGAAGAACACCGCGACGACGAGCAGCGCGGGCGCGACGAACCACCAGCCCGCCACGCGTTTCATGCCAGCGCTCCGCGGTCGAGGAGCCATCGGCGCTTTTCGAGGATCACATCGACGCGCGCGTCGAGCACGGCCGGCGCGGCATCGACGCCGAGTCCGCCTTCGACGACGCGTTCGGAGACGAGCCGCATTTCGTCCATGATGCGCTCCCACTCCGCGACTTTCGGCACCGCCCTGGCGAGCTCGAGCTGCTGGCGGAACGCCCGCGCGTAGACGTCCGAGGCGAGTTGCGAGATGTCCCACGTCGATCGGCGCGGCGGCGGATTCCCCGTGATGGCGTGAAAACGAGCCTGCACGGGGGGCTGCGACAGGTATTCGACCAGGCGCCACGCCGCCTCCTTGTGTCGCGACGAGCGCGGAATGACGAGACTCGATCCGCCCGCGATCGAAGCTCCCGGTCCGTCCGGTCCCGGGAGCGGCGCCGTCATCCACGCGTCCTGCACGCCAAGTGGCAGCCGGCGGCGGAATTCGCGGATGTTCCACGGACCGGAGATATAAAAGGAGAAGAGGCCGCGGCCGAATTCGTACCAGACGTTCGAGACCTCGGTGTTGGTCACGGCCGGCGCCCAGTCGTTGCGGAACATGTCGACGTAGTACTGCAGCGCACGCCGGAAGCCATCGGTGCGGAAGTTGCCCCAGCGACCGTTGTCACGAAGCACGGGCTCCTGCTGTTGCAGGGCCAGCGCGAGCAGTGGTTCGAACTCGTTGAGAGGCAACAGCACCGCGTAACGATCGCGCCCGACCCGCTGCTTGATGGCGGCGAGCATCGCCGACCACTCCTGCCAGTCTTGCGGCGGATGGTCGTAGCCGGCCTGCCTGAGCAGATCGCGACGGTAATAGAGGAGTCGCGTGTCGACGTACCACGGAATGCCATGAAGCGCGCCCGCGACGATGTTCGTGTCCCAGATGCCCGGAAAATAGTCGTCGCTGCGAATGGCGGTGGAGTCGGCGAGGAAGCGATCGAGCGGCGCGAGCGCGCCCAGGGCGGCGAGCTCGGGAATCCAGGTGTTGCCCAGCTGGCACACGTCGGGCAGCGCATCGCCTGCGAACGCAGTCAGCAGCTTTTGATGCGCGGCAGTCCAGGGAAACTGCTGCAGCTCGATTCGCACGTCCGGATGCACCCGCTGAAAATCGGGCAGGAGTTGCGAGACCACTTCGGCCTCGCGCCCGAGCGCCCAGAAACGAACGGCCTTTTCGTCGCGCGACGCGGACCGGCAGCCACCGAGGAGCGCGGCCCCGGTCAAGGGCAGGGCAACACTCGCGAAGGGCAGGGCAACACCCGCGAAGGGCAGGGCAACACCCGCGAAGGGCAGGGCGCCAGCGCCCCGCAGAAAGTCGCGTCGACTAGTTCCCCTTGCCTTCACTCGTGCCCTCGTCGAGCCAGCCACCGGAGAAGCCGGCGCGCTCAAGACCGAGACGAATGTACGGGTTGTCGCGCATCACGCGCCAGACCATCTCGCTGCGATGATTTTCGAGCATGAGCAGGATGATGCCCTGATCGATTCCCAGCCAGTCGCCGGCAACCCAGCCCACCCCTGGAATCACGCGTCCGCCGGCCAGCTTCCCCCGGTACGCGAAGCTCGGGTTGAAAGAGCCGAGGAAACCGTACTGTCCGTACACGTGCTCGCCGTGCAGACGGTTTATCTCACGCAGGGCCGGCAGCGCAATCTCGGGCGCGAAGGGCAGGGACCCTGCCGCGGCACTGGGTGCGATGGTGCCGTCGTCGAATGTGTAACGTTTGCCCACGCCGCGCGCGGAGTAGCTGCGGAACTGGCGCAGCTCACCCGCGTAGCGCAGTTGCGCGTCCACCGGGCCGTCGCACGCCGTCAGGCCCCAGACGTTCTCGCTGTAACCCTTCCAACGTCCGGGATTCGCTTTCGCATACGCCTGCTGCGCGTAGGTCGCGCGCTTCGTGTTCTCGGCGTAGTCGAGGTTGCGCGCGCGCATGTACTCGTCCTGGATGCCGCGAAAGTCGATCCACGCGTGCGAGTAGTGATGGCCGAAAAGCGGCGCGAAGGTCAGATGCTCCTGGCCGTAGAGCGTGCCCCAATCCTGATGATAGGTGCTGACCCACGCCTGCCATGCGTCGGGTTGCACCGGGTGGGTGGGCGACGCGAGGGCGAGCACGTAGAGCAGCATCGCTTCGTTGTACCCGTACCATTCGGCTTCGAGGAAACCCTTCTCCGGATGCCAGCCCATGCTGACGACGGGCGGTCGCGCCTGCGCCCAGCGCCAGTTCACGCCCCGATAGATCTCGTCCGCCAGCTTGCGAATCTCGGCTTCGCCGGGATCGATGCCGTCGAAGTACGACTGTACGAAGAGGACGCCGCCGAGGAGCAGTGTCGTGTCGATCGTCGACAGCTCGACCTTCCCGAAGCGCAGACCGGTCTGCATGTCGAGGAAGTGATAGAAGAACCCCTGGTGGCCCGTGACGCCGGTGCGCTGCGGGCCTTGCGGCGCGTTGCGGAAGAAACGCAGCGTTGCCAGCGCGCGGTCGCGCGCCTGCGTGCGCGTGATCCAGCCGCGTTCGACGCCGATCGGATACGCGGTGAGCCCGAAGCCCACGGCCGCGATGCTGCTGAAAGACGGCGTGGGGTAACGATCGGGCACGAGGCCATTCGCGGGATTCGTCGTCTCCCAGAAGAAGCGGAATGTCCGTTCCTCGAGATCCGCGAGGCTGAAGTCCGCCGGCGCCGCTGGCTCTGTGGCGGCGGGAACCGCTGCCGGCGCGGTGACTACGGAGGGGGGAACACCGCCGCCACTGCAACCGGCAGCGCTTCCACACAGGGCGGCGAGCAGAAGCCAGCCGCGGAAGCGTTCCATCGCTTTGCTGGGGAATGTGAACACGAGGAGTCCGGTACGCATGTGAACGAGTACGGGAGGTGAACAGACGGCCGCCAGGCGCCTGGGCACCTGGCGGCCGGACCAAAAAGGGATCAGACCCCTCCGTGCGAAGAAGCGCCAGACTCCTTGCGCGAAAGCTGCCTGCCCCTCTTCAGAACTTGGCACCGAAAGTGAGCCGCACGGTACGCGGCACACCCTTGATGTTGCCGGTCGGGTTGTATCTCACCGGATCTGGATTCAGCACCGCTCCCTGGCCCCAGGACTGCAGGGTGTCGTTGAAATTCTCCTCGTTGAGCGCGTTGAGCAGGTCGACGCGCAGGTACATGGTCGAGATGTCGCCGATGTCGAAGTTCTTCGTCACCTGCAGATCGAGGCTCTTGTAGCCGATCGTGTCGTCCGGTTTTCCGGCGATCGGAGTACATCGTGAGCCGGTCTCGAAGAGTGTGTCCAGGCACGCGAGCGAGTTCACCGGAATCGGTGTCGACACGGTCACTTTCGCGCCCAGCAGAATGCCCCACGGCGCCTGGTACGAGCCGGTGGCGACGAAGCGATGACGCGGCACGGCGTTCGAGGTGATGAACGGATAGTCGCCGATGGTCTCCTCGTCGAACGCGAATGTTTCGTTGATGTCGCGGTTGCCCTTCGCGTCCGTGTACGTGTACGCGAACGTGCTGGACCAGCGCGAGTCATCCGTGAACGGCCGTTCCGCCGAGAGCAGCACCTGCGTCATGCGCGTCTCGATGCCGGTGTTGCCGATGATCAACGCGCCGAAGCCCGGCACCGCATGACCCCACGGCTGGCTGCACTGCGTGGCGGTGCATGGCTGGCCGTTCCCGGTCTGCCAGAAGTCGCCGTTCGGATAACGGTTGCCGAGCGTGTAGGTGAAGCCGTCCTTGCTCAACACGCGCACCACGGAGGCACTCGTGAACCACTCCCCCAACCCGCTGCGCAGGCCGAGCGAGAACTGGTCGGAGTACGGTATGTCGATGTTGTTGTTGATCATGAAGACTTCGCCGCCCGCGTTCGACGCCGTGACCAGGGCCTGCAGATTCTCGAACTCGAGGAACGCCGGGTCCCAGTCGACGCAGGTCGGCCCGGGCGTGCAGGTGTGCAGCGGCACGTTGAAATTGATGTTGAAGTTCGGCAGTGCGCCCTTGGTCATTTCCAGCTGGATCCACTGGAAGAGGTTGCGGTCGTAGGAGCGCCCGGCGCCGCCGAACAGCACATGCTTCTGGTCGCCGAACAGGTCGAATGAGAAGCCGATGCGCGGCTGGAGGTTGTCGTCGTCCACGTCGCGATTGCCACCGGTGCTGATGTAGTCGTTGACGTCGACGCCCCCGGCCGCCAGCGATTCCGCGTACGTCATGCCGGGTGCGGCCGGATTCGGTCCGTTGAGGGCGGCGATGACGTTGTCCGGCGTGCGGTAGTCGAGGTACGACGGTGTTTCCTCGTAGTCGTAGCGCAGGCCGAGGTTCAGCGTGAGACGATCGTTCACGTCCCAGTCGTCCTGGAAGTAGAGGCCGTACTGCCGGTTCTCGGAAACCGCGACCGGGCTCAGGCCCGGTACCGGCAACACGAAGAACACCTTGTAGGGTGTCGGCTCGGTGCCCAAGGGCGTCACGCCGATCGTGAAGCGCGGATTGCCGGTGCCGGCGTCCTGCGCGGTGAGCTCCACGTCCTTGATCTTGAAGCCGGTCTTGAACGTGTGCTCGCCCAGCCACTCGATGCCCGTGATCGTCAGGTCGTTCTGCACGCCCGTGCCTTTCTGCCCCTTGTTCTGCGTGCCGCGCGGATCGGCCGGTCCCACGGAGACGATGTGCCGGTTCTGGTCGGGTGTGAACGAGTAGGAGAAGCCGTTGCCGCTGCCGACCGACGTCGGATTGAAGAACGCATCCTCGTAGGTGACGGTGAGATCGTTGAACCACGAATCCGCGTTGTACTGCCAGCGCGCCGCGATGCGCGTGTCGTCGTTGTTGGCGTTGAGGCCCGAGGAAGCGGCGGTCTGGTTGCCGAAGCTGCCGAGCTTCACTTCGTCGCGCACGCGCGCGCTCACCTCGAAGCGGTGGCTCAGCCCGAGCTCGTAGTCGAGCTTGGCGAAAAACAGGTCCTCCTCGAACGTGATGTCGCCGGGGCCGAACTCGGCGGCCACCTCCGGCGGCAACAGGGCTTCGGTGTTCGTGACACCCGGCGTGACGGCGATCGGCTGATCGAAGCGCTTGCCTTCGTAGGTGAAGAAGTAGTGCATCCGGTCTTCGATGATCGGACCGCCGAATCCGATGCCGTATTCCTTGCTCTCGCCCTCGGACTTGCGGTCCGCCGCATTCTCGGAAGGCGTCTCGGAGCGCAGGCCGTCGTCGGTGTACGTGCCGAACATCTCCGCCTGGAACGTGTTCGTGCCCGAGCGCGTCACCGCCGTGATGGCGGCGCTCGCCACCTGGTCGTACTCGGCTTTGTAGTTCGACGTGATCACCTTGTATTCGCCGATGGCGAGCTGCGGGAACGGGTTGCCCTGCGTTTCGGACTGCCCGCTGATGCCGCCTTCCTTCACGTAGTTCTTCTGGCCGATGCCGTCGATGAACACGTTGATCGCGCTGGTCGACTGCACGCCACCGCGCAGGCGCGTCTGGCCGCTCGAGTCGACATCGAAGGTCATGCCCGGCACGTTGTCGGCGAACTCGAGAAAGTTGCGCGTGATCTGCGGCGTGGTCTCGATCTGGTGCTGCGAGACGATCGTGCCGATCTCCGAGGTCTTCACCTCGGTGAGCCGGTTCGCGGTGACCTGCACCTCGCCCATGGAGGTCGCGGCGACCGTTTCGGTGGGCGCTTCGCCGCCCGCGACGGGTACCAGGTCGAGGTTGTTGTTCGTCGCGACGTTGAGCGTCACGACGTTCTCGGTGCCCGGACCCGCTTCGACGCGGTACGTCCCGGGCGGCAGGCCGAGCAAGGTGTAACTGCCGTCTTCGTTGGCTTTCGTACGCCGCGCCGCGCCGGTAGCGACGTTCGTCGCCGTCACGTCCGCGTTCGGTGCCGCGCTGCCGCGCAGCGTTGCGCCGGCCGTCTGCGTCCAGCCGGCCGTTGGCGCGGCGAGCAGGCACGCCGCCACGGCAGCGGCGAGCGAAGTTGATCCAATCCAGGTCCGCTTGACGTTCATGACTGTGTCCCCCACCCAGTAACCCTTAGCCCGTAACCGTTCGCCCGTAACCGTTCGCTGTAACCCTGTGCCCGTGAACCGCCCGAGCTCTCTCTGGCGGCTCGAAACTCTCAACTCTGGTTTCTGCCCGCGCCGCAGGACACGCGCACGATCAATTCCGGCTTCAGCGTTTCGACGGCCGGCTTGCCGCCGTCCTCGTCGATCGTCGCTGCCAGGCGATCCAGTGCGCGCCGACCGAGATCGGCGATCTCCACCCGCACGGTCGTGAGCGGCGGTGTGACGTAGCGTGCGATCGGAATGTCGTCGAAGCCGGCGAGCGCGATGTCGTCGGGCACGCGCACACCAGCCTGCGTCAGGCCAAAGAGGCAGCCGATCGCCATCATGTCGTTGGCGGCGAAGATCGCGTCCGGACGCGGCGTGCGCGCGAGCAGTTTGCTCGCGGCCTGATAGCCCGATTCCTCGCTGAAATCGCCCGCCACGATGAGCTCGTCACCCGGCAGCTTCAGCCTGGTGCGCGCCGCGCGATAGCCGCGCAGGCGCTCGTGCGATTCGAAGTTGCTGTCCGGGCCGGTGATCTGCGCGATGCGGCGGTGCCCGAGCCGCGCCAGGTGCTCCATCATTGCGTACGCGCCGCCGTAGTCGTCGACCGTCAGCGACGAGAAGCTGCGCGCCTCGTTGCGCGTGTTCATGAGAACGGTCGGCACGCCGACGCGCAGGTCCTTGTCGAGGAAGTGCGCATCGACGTGCGGCGACATCACGAGCAGGCCGTCGACGCGGCCGCTCATGGAGCGAATGGCCGCCGAGGCCTCGGCAGCGTCGCCGTGCGAGCTGGTGACGAGCAGGTGCAGGTGACGCGCGCGGGCGGCTGTGTCGATACCGCGGATGAGCTCGGAAAAGAATTCGCCGTAGATGTCGGGGAGCAGCACACCGATGGTCTGCGTGCGGCGAGTGCTCAGGCTGCGCGCGCCGGCATGCGGCGTGTAGTTGAGCTTCTCGACGGCGCGCAGCACGCGCTCGCGCGTTTCGGTGGTGACGACTCCCGTGCCGTTGAGCGCACGCGAGACCGACGCGACCGAGACCTTCGCCTGCCGTGCGACGTCCTTGATGGTTGCCGCCATGCGTTGCAGTCCCCCCGGACCTGCCCTGCGCCTGCGTCTGCATCTGGCCCGCGGCGCCGCTTCCGGCACCGCGCTGTAAACGTTTACTTTGCGGATGTAACCGTTTACTTTAGTGCGACAGAGTCTACTGATGCGGCGTCGGCAGTGTCAACGCCGCAAGCGTGTAATTAGTTCAGCGGGGAAGCGGGCAGCGGCAGAAAGGGCGTCGGGCCGCGCTGTCAGCGCGTGACCCGCGCTGCCACGCGCCGTTCGGTCTGAGCGTCGAAGAAATGGAGTCGTTCAGGCGGGAAAGAGAGGGAGATCCGCTCGCCCGGGCGCGGCAGGGAGCGCGACGTGGTGCGCGCAATGATTTCAGGGCTCACGGGAGCGAGGTCGGCGTCGGTCCTTGCCATGCGGGCATGTACGTAGGCCTCGCTCCCCACCGTCTCCACCATCTCGACGATCGCCGCCAGGGCAGATCCGGCCTTACCGGTGCTTACAGGGGGCGGAGCGGCGATCTGCACGTCTTCCGGCCGCACGCCGACGACGACGTCCCGGCCGCCGTTCCCGACCTCGCCACCGTTCCCGATCCGGCCGGCGCCGCTCCCCAGCTCGCGCGCGATCGGGCCGCGCAGGATGTTCATCGCCGGATTGCCGAGGAACGTGGCCACGAACACGTTCGCCGGACGATCGTAGAGGCCCATCGGAGTGTCGACCTGCTGAATCTCGCCCGCCTGGAACACGACGATGCGCTGTCCGAGCGTCATCGCTTCGACCTGGTCGTGCGTCACATGGATCATCGTCGCGCCGAGGTTGCGATGCAGGCGCGCGATCTCCGTGCGCATCGTGGCGCGCAGCTTCGCATCGAGGTTCGAGAGCGGCTCGTCGAGCAGGAAAACCTTCGGCTCGCGCACCAGGGCGCGCCCCAGCGCCACGCGCTGGCGCTGACCGCCGGACAGCGCGCGCGGCTTGCGCGCAAGCATTGCGGAGAGGCCGAGCATTTCCGCGGCCTGTTTCACGCGCGCCTCGATCTCGGATTTCGGCCGCTTGCGCAACTCGAGCCCGAAGGCGAGGTTCTCCGCAACGGTCATGTGCGGGTAGAGCGCGTAGCTCTGAAAGACCATCGCGATGTCCCGGTCCTTGGGCGGCTCGTCGTTGACCACGCGCCCGCCGATCGAAATCGTGCCCGAGGTGGCGGCCTCGAGGCCCGCGATCATGCGCAGCGTGGTGGACTTGCCGCAGCCGGAGGGGCCGACGAGCACGAGCAGCTCGCCGTTCGCCGCCTCGAACGTCGCCTCGGCGACGGCGACCTGGCCGTCGTCGAAGACTTTGCGAACGCGGTCGAGGGCAACGCTGGCCATGGCGGAGGTGGGGTGGAACGCCTCGTAGTGCGATGTCGTTCTGAAGGGCCGCGCGGCGCAACACGCGCGACACCGAAACGCAGCGGATCGTATAGACTTCCGCGCGTTCGTGCCAAGCAAAAAACCGGCGCGCGAGCCCGACTCCATGGCTGACACGGTGCAGTTTCCGAAAGACTTTCTCTGGGGCGCAGCGACCTCGGCGCACCAGATCGAAGGCTCGACGCGCGCCGACGGCGCGGGGCCGAGCATCTGGGACCGCTTCAGCCACACGCCCGGCCGCGTGCACGACGGCGACACCGGCGACGTCGCTTGCGATCACTATCGCAGGTACCTGGAAGACGTTGCGCTGATGCGCGACCTCGGCCTCAACGCGTACCGTTTCAGCATCGCGTGGGCGCGCGTGCTACCGAATGGCGTGGGCAAGCCGAACCCCGGTGGCCTGGGTTTCTACGATCGCCTGGTCGACGCGCTGCTCGAGAACGGCATCCAGCCGTGCGTCACTCTCTATCATTGGGACCTGCCGGCCGCGCTCGACGACCGCGGCGGCTGGCTCAACCCGGACATGAAGGAATGGTTTGCCGGGTACGCCGCGCTGATGTACCGCGCGCTCGACGGCCGCGTGAAGATGTGGACGACGCTGAACGAGCCCTGGGTGGTGACAGACGGAGGCTATCTGCACGGCGCACTCGCGCCCGGCCATCGCAATCGTTTCGAGGCGCCGATCGCGAGTCACAACCTGCTGCGCGCGCACGGCGCGGCGGTGCAGGCGTATCGCGCCGAGGGCAGGCATCGCGTCGGGATCGTTGCAAACATCGAGCCGAAGTATCCGGCATCGCAGTCGCGCGCAGACCTCGCGGCGACGGCGCGTGCCGAGGCTTACATGAACCAGCAGTACCTCGATCCGGTTCTCCTTGGGAGCTACCCGCGCGAGATGGCCGAAATCTTCGGCGACGCCTGGCCTGCGTGGCCCGCGCAGGATTTCGCCCTGATCCGCCAGCCGATCGACTTCCTCGGCATCAACTACTACACGCGCAGCGTGGTGCGCGCCGATCCCGGTTCATGGCCGTTGGGCGCCGCGGCCGTACGGCAAGAGGGCGCGTCGTACACGGAAACTGGGTGGGAGGTCTACCCCCAGGGCCTGACCGATACGCTGCTGTGGGCGAAGAAACGCTACGGCAACCTGCCGATGTACATCACCGAGAATGGTGCCGCGTTCCCGGACCCACCGACTGTCGCCGGTGACGAGCTCGCCGATCCGCTGCGCGTCGAATACTTCCGCTCGCACCTGCGTGCCGCGCACGCGGCGATGGAGCAGGGCGTCGACCTGCGCGGCTACTTCGCCTGGTCGCTGCTGGACAACTTCGAGTGGGCACTGGGCTACTCGAAGCGTTTCGGCATCGTGCACGTCGACTTCGACACGCAGAAACGCACGAGGAAGGCGAGTGCGGAGCTCTACGCGCAGGTCGTGAGCTCGGGCGGCGCCGTCCTCGGCCCTCAGCCTCGCGGCAAAGTCCTTTCGACCAGCGTTGCCCGGTAGCTGGCCGGCGGGAAGGGTTTGCGCGTCGCCTCAGGCATGAGCTGAGCGAAACGTCAGCGAAAGACCGGGCTTTCCTGTAGTCTCGCCACCGGCTCGTGACCTTTCGGCTTGTCTGCCTTACCCCTCTTGCGCCGCTCCGGCGCGCCTTCCGGGCAAAGTCTGCCACCCTCGAAAAGCCTGGCGAACCCGCTGGCAGGACCGTCCTGCCACGTTTCCCATTCTCTTTATCTGTGAGTGTTCTCAATGACCAAACTGTACGTTGGAAATCTTCCCTTCACCGCGACCGATGACAGCGTGCGTGCGCTGTTTGCGGCACACGGAACTGTCGAAAAGGTATCGCTGATCGCCGATCGCGACACCGGTCGCCCGCGCGGGTTCGCCTTCGTGGAGATGGCGAATGCCGATGCGGCGCGCGCCATGCAGGCCCTGAACGGTACCGACTTCGGAGGCCGCCCTCTGAAGGTCAACGAAGCGCAGGAACGTTCGGGCGGCGGTGGCAATCGCGGCGGCGGATCGCGCTACTGAATGGCTCCGACGCAACGTAGCTCGTAGCCCGGGACCGCCGCGCACCCGTCACCCGGAGTTGCGCGGCGGCTCTCTGCTGGCGTGGCGGGCGGATCAGTGAAGCCTGCGCGATCCGGAGCCTGATGGCACGCCGTCAGGCGCCCGCGAGGAAACATGGCGAAACCGAACTATCAGCACCTCAAGCGCCAGAAGGAATTGGCACGGAAAGCGCGCCAGCAGGCGAAAGAGCAGCGCAAGGCGGAGCGGACGAACCCGCCGCCTCCGGCCGACGAGACCGGGAAATAGCGCTCTGCGCCTGGTGCTCGCCCTACTTGCGGCGTGACACCGGCGGCGCGACGTCCACGCGCCTGAAATCGACGACGAAGTGATCGCCGTCGAACTTCACCAGCGTGCCGATCAGGTCGCGGCGAACGTGAAAGCTGCGGCCGTCCTTGTTGCTGCCCGCGTCGAGCGGCGTCTTGCAGACCATGCGGATCGGCAGCTGTCCGTCGCGCGCCAGCGCCAGGTGCTCGCTGAGAAGCCCGGTGCCTTTCTCATCGGTGGAATCGCGACCGAGGCGGTCCTCGTATCGCAGCACTCCCTTCGCGGGATGGCCGAAGTAGCGCGGCGAACAGTTGAGCACCATTGCTCCGTCCGCCGCGATGGCCGAGAGCCCCTTGATCCGGCTGGTCGGCTCCGCTCCGAATGCCCTGAAAGCGTCGACCAGGCTGAGATTGGCATCGATCATTTCGTTTTCTCTCTTGGCGCCGCGTGCGGCTGAAGTTGCGTGTCGATGCCACAATGCGCGTTACGGCTGCGCAGCGCAACGCATATCGCGCGGCGCGCGCAACGTCGCCGGTCATGTACGCAATCGTGCGTCGTCCTGCTCCACACCGAGGCTGCGCAGGATCTTCTCGTCCGCGGTCGGCTGACTCCTTATATAGAGGAGCTCGTTCGCATCCGCGCTCAGCTGCCGGGCGTCACTCTCCATGGACGTGGTCAGGGCTCGCAGCGCGGCAATCGTCGACTGCCCCAGCAGCGACGCGCGCAGCTTCATCGCTGCGGTGGTCCGGACGAGCGTTTCGATATCGCTGCCCACGGAGAGATCGTCGAGCAGCCGCAGCGCATACTCGCGCAGCCGCGACAACTCGTTGAGGCTCACGAGCTGCTCGGCGCCGCGCGCGAGCCCCCAGACGCGGTGCAGGCGCTCGAGCCGGGCCAAGTGGATTTCGGTCACGAACAGGTGGAACCAGCAGCGCTGGTAGTCCGCAAAGCCCGCTTGGGCGGCATCGCCCGGCATGACCGCGTAGCGCCCGCGCGGTACCAGGTGATCGACGAAGGTCACTGAGGTGGTGTCCGACAGGCGCATGTTGCCGCGGAACTTCCAGTTGCCGATCCGTACCGAGTCGCTGCGAAGGTTCGCTGCGCAGAACACGGTGCTGCCGCTATCGCCCAGCGTCGCCTTGAAGAGCGCGATATCGGCGACGCTGGCGAGCGACATGTATTCATAGGATCCGGCGACGCGAATTCCGCCGGCAACACGGGTTGCGACCAGCGGCTGACAAGCGCCGCGAGAGCGTTCGCTGCCGGTATTGGCCAGGATCAGCGCGCGCCTCCGAATGGTTCTGAGCAACGCCGCGCGTTGTAGCCGGGCAGGGCTCAGCAAGGGCAGGGGGACGCATTGCAGCGCGCACAGCGGGTAGAGATGCATGACCACTGCAATGCCCAGGGGCAGCGAGCTCGCCGCGAGCTCGCGCGCGGCCCTGGCGGCCGATGCAAAGACCAGGGATGGGCGCTTTGCCGTTACCGGGTACAGGTTCACCTGGGACCGGAGCCGGTCGAAGGCCACCCGATAGGCATCGCGCGCTGCAACGCCGCTGCCGGCTGCGTCGACCCGCGCGGTGAATTCCCTCACGAACAGGTCTCCGTCGGTGTGTGTTTCAGCGAGCATCGGCGGCAGCATCCTCGGTGGCTCGACGACGGGCGTGGCGTGACGCGGACTATGAAACGCGCCTTCCCGCCGAAGCGAGCGGCATGCGACGGGCGACGGCCCTGCGACGCCGAGTTGCGATTCCGGCGGATGAACGGTGCCGGCTACCCGAAGCGGCGGCCGTCGCCCGCGCTCACCGGGCGTTCGGTGGTCTATAGTCTCGTCCATGACCTCCACCGCCCTGCCGCAGCCGAGCGGTTTTCGCCGGATCCTGTCGTGGCCGCGCCTGCGGTTCACGCTCGGAGTGTCGGCCTTGTTCGGCGTGATGCTCGGTCTGCACGTCGGCTCGTTCGCGATGGTCGTGCGCGCGCTCCTCGTCGGGGTCGCGATCCTGGTGGCGTTCGGCGTTTTCGAGCGATGGCCGCGTCGTCCGCCGCGATGGCTCGGTCGCGCGGCGCTGCAGTTGATAGGCATCGTGATCGCCATCCCGATCGCGGCGTCGTTCGCGTACCTGCTCACGACGGGTCCCCAACCGCAGTCCGTCGGACAGAAAGGGGGTGACAGAGGCCGCTCCGCGCTGATCTTCACGAGCCTGCTGTTCGCGCCGTGGATCGCCGTCGGCGCAATGCTCAGGCAGCGTGACGCTTTTGCGCGCGACCAGGCGTTCGCATTCGAGCTGGAGCGCAGCGAGTTCGAGAACAAGGCGCTGGAGGCGCGCCTGCGGCTGCTGCAGGCGCAGGTGGAGCCCCATTTTCTGTTCAACACGCTCGCGAACGTGCAGGCGCTCGTGGACTCGGGTTCGCCGCAAGCCTCGAAAGTACTGACGAGCCTGATTGCTTACCTGCGCGCCGCGGTGCCGCGCATGCATGCCACCGCGACGACGCTCGACGAGGAACTGGGCCTGGTGCGCGCGTACCTCGAGCTCATGCAGATGCGCATGCCGGATCGTTTGCAGTTCGCGTTGCACATCGACCCGACCGCGCGGCGCATGCAATGTCCGCCGATGACGCTGCTCACGCTGGTGGAAAATGCCGTGCGCCACGGCATCGATCCGAGCGAAATCGGTGGGCGCATCGCCGTCGACGTGTGGCTGCGCGACGGCCGGTGCCTCGTGCGCGTCACTGACACGGGCGTTGGCATGAAAGCCAAGAGCAGCGGGCTCGGCACCGGACTCTCGACGCTGCGAGAGCGCATGCGGCTCGCGTTCAACGGGGACGCGCAGCTGCGGATCACCGAGATCGAGCCGCACGGCGTCTGCGCCGAGATCGAATTTCCGGCGCGACCGGAGCAGGCGGCGCCCAAATGAGCGCGGGTCGTCCAACGGCTCTCATCGCGGACGACGAACCGCTGCTGCGGGATGCGCTCGAGCGCATGCTCGCGCAGGTGTGGCCGGAGCTGAAAGTCGTGACACGAGCGCGCAACGGGCGCGAGGCGATCGACCAGTTCGAAGCGCACCGGCCGGACGTGTGTTTCCTCGATGTGCAGATGCCGGGCAAGACCGGAGTGGAGGCGGCACAGCACATCGGTCGTCGCGCGCACCTGGTGTTCGTTACCGCCTACGATCAATACGCGGTGCAGGCGTTTGCCCAAGGCGTGCTCGACTACCTGGTGAAGCCGGTGGAGCCGGCGCGCCTCGCCGAGACCGTCGCACGACTACAGGAGCGCCTGCAGGCCGCGCAACCGGCGCTCAACACCGAGGCCTTGTTGCAGCAGCTCGCTGCGAGCCTCGAGCGAACGGCGGCACCGGCGGCGCTGCGCTGGATACGCGCTTCGGTCGGACAAACCGTTCGCCTGATCGCGACCGATGACATCGACTTCCTGCGCTCGGAAGAGAAATACACGCAGATCGCGTGGCGCGACGAAGGCAAGCCGCGCGAGGCGGTGATCCGCACGCCGTTGAAGGAACTCATTGCGCAACTCGACGCAGCGCAGTTCGCGCAGGTGCACCGCTCGGTGGTAGTCAATTTGCGCGCCATCAGCCACGTGGTGCGCGGTGCCAACGAAACGGCCGACATCCATCTCAAGGGCCGCGACGACGTGCTGCCGGTCAGCCGCAACTACCTGCACCTGTTCCGGCAGATGTAAGGGAGCGGATCGCTGGGCAATTCGCGCGGAGCTGGTGCCCTACGCGGTGCGACCGCGGCACACCGCCGCGATCTTGTTGCCTTCGGGATCGCGCACGTAGGCGGCATAGAAGTCCGGCGAGTAGTGCAGCCGCAGTCCGGGCGCACCATCGCCGATGCCGCCATGGGCAAGCGCGGCCGCGTAGAACGCGTCGACCGCCTGCCACGAGCGGGCCGAGAACGCCACCATGCTGCCGTTCCCGACGGAGGCCGGCTGCTGGTCGAACGGCGTACCGATCCAGAACGCCAGCTCGCGGGCGCCGTCGTTCTCGTAGAGCCCCCATCCGGCGGAGGTGCGATCCCACGCCGGATCGTTCGTCACGCAGCGCCGCATCCCGAGAGGCGCGAGCGTCGCGTTGTAGAACGCAATGGCCCTCGCCAGGTCGTTCGTGCCGAAGTAAACGTAGCTGAGCATCCTGCCGTTCCTGACTCCGCCGAAACTTCAGCGGCGTGAATCGAGCGCCATTCGCACCGCGAGGAATCCGAGGACCGTGCCCATGAACCAGCGCTGGACCCTGGCCCAGAAAGGCCGGCGCGCGAGGAATGCGGCGACGCTGCCCGCGGCGAATACGATGCCGGCGTTGACGCTGGCACTGATCAGGATCTGCGTGATGCCGAGTCCGAGGCTCTGACCGAGGATGTTGCCGCGCGGATCGATGAACTGCGGCAGCAGCGACAGGTAGAGCATCGCGATCTTGGGGTTCAGCAGGTTCGTGAGCAGGCCCATCGCGAACAGGCGCGGCACGGAAGCCACCGGAAGCATGCGCGGCTCGAACGGTGATGCGCCGCCGGGGCGCAGTGCGTTCCACGCAAGCCAGCCGAGGTACGCGGCCCCCGCCAGGCGCAGCGTGTCGTAGGCGAGCGGAATCGCCAGCAGCAGCGCTGTGATCCCGAGTGCGGCCAGCAGCATGTAGACCAGGAACCCTGCCAGCACACCCGCCAGGGAGATCATGCCGGCTGCACGCCCCTGCGTGATGGAGCGCGAGATCAGGTAAGCCATGTTGGGGCCGGGTGTCAGCACCATGGCCAGCGCCACGCCGGCGAAAGCAAGCAGATTCTCAGCGGACAAGCGGATCTCCTCTCCCGGGGACACTCGAATGATAGTCGCCTTGCGCGGCACTGTCCTCGAACCTGCGGCCAGGTCATGTCCGGTTTCCCCGTGGGACTGCGTTCTTCGCGTCAGGACCCCAGGGAGAACCTTCATGTCCCGCACCACCGACCGACGGTCGCACCGCGACCGGCTTTCCTTGCGCGCCTGGCCACTGCACATGGGCGCACCGAACTACCGGCAGACCTGCGGCACGCTGCCGCTCGTCCTGCTCGTCTTCATGGCAGGCACCTTGCTGCTGCTCGCCGGATGCGGCGGGGGAGGCGGCAGTTCGTCCGATTCGAACAACCCACCGCCACCGCCGCCGCCGGCGTTCAATGTCGGCGGTTCGGTCACGGGCCTGAACGGGGTGGGCCTCACGCTGCGGCTCAACGGCGGCCGCGACCTCACGATTTCCGCCGCCGGTAATTTCATTTTCTCCGGCACGCTCGCGGGCGGCACTGCGTACGCGGTGACGGTCGGCGCGCAGCCGACGAATCCTCACCAGACGTGCGCGGTCAGCAACGGCAGCGGTACGGTCGCCGCGGCGAACGTCACAAACATCGCCATCGCTTGCACGACCAATGTCTATGCGGTTGGCGGCAGCGCGCAGGGTGTGGTCGGCAGCGGCCTCGTCCTGCAGAACAACGACGGGGATAGCCTGACCGTCAATGTCGACGGCGCATTCGTGTTCGCAACGGCCGTGCCGAGCGGCGCAACGTACGAAGTGAGCATCGCGCGCCAGCCGTCGAATCCGCTGCAGGCGTGCCGGATCACGAACGGCAGCGGCGCCGTTGCCGGCACGGCGATCACGAACGTGAGTATCGCGTGCGAGGGCATCGTGCCGCGTTTCGCGTACGTGACCAACCTCCTCGACAATACCGTTTCGACGTACCGCGTCGAGGACGCGACGGGGCAGTTGCGCCATCACGGCTACGCGCTCACCGGCAAGGGTCCGCGCGGACTGGCGATCGATCCGTCCTTGCGCTTCGCATACGTGGCGAACCAGGCGTCCGACGACGTGTCCGCGTTCGCCATCGATCGAAGCACCGGCACGCTCGCACCCATTGCGGGCTCGCCCTTCCGCGCGGGCGATGCGCCCCAGGCCGTCGTCGCGCATCCGGGCGGCCGCCTGCTCCATGTCGTGAACCAGCTCTCCGACGACGTGAGCGCGTTTCGCATCGAAGCGACCGGTTCGCTCACCGCGCTCGGAACGTCGAGTGCGGGTGCCGAGCCCGTTGCGCTCGCGTTCGGGCCGGATGGGCGTGTCGCGTATGTGGCGAACGGCAGCTCCAACAGCGTCAGCGCGTATTTGGTGAACCCCGCCACCGGCGAGCTCAAGCCGATCAACGGCTCGCCGTTCGCCACGGGCCAGGCGCCGGCGGCCCTCGAGATCGATCGCGAAGGACGGTTCCTTTACGTCGCCAACGCGGACTCGAAGAATGTTTCCGCGTTCGCGATCGACGCGGCGGGGGCGCTCGTGCCCGTCTCCGGCTCGCCGTTCCCGGCGGACGACGGACCGTTCGCCATCGCGCTCGATCCGACGGGAAGGTTCGCGTACGTCAGCAACAGAAGCTCCAGCAACGTTTCGGCGTACGAGATCGACAGGGTGAGCGGCGCGCTCAACGAGCTGCTCAGCTCACCCTTCCCGGCGCGCGATCGGCCGGAAGGCATGCACGTCGACGCGTCCGGCCGCTACCTCTACGTCGCCACCGCCGGTTCGGACACGGTGATCACATACCGCATCGAGCGGGACGGCCTGCTGCAATCGCCTCGCACCGTCGTCGCGCGGGACAACCCTGGCGCGATCACGGTGGTCACCGGGCCGAGCGCCGTGCGCGTCGTACCGAAGTTCGCGTATGCGGTGAACACCGCCACCGATGACGTCACGAGCCTCGCCATCGACACCGCGACCGGTGCGCTGAGCAGGATCGGTGCAGAGGTGCCGTCGGGAGAATTTCCGGTTGCGCTGACGACGGATCCGGCGGCGCGCTTCGTCTATGTCGCAAACCGCAGCGCCGACACCGTTACAACCTTTGGCGTCGACAGCACGAGCGGAGCACTGGCGGCGGCTGGCGCGCTCGTGCCGACCGGCAATGCGCCGGTGGCCATCGCGAGCGAAGTCTCAGGTCGCTTCGTGTTCGTGCTGAACGGCGGCGACGACACCATCGAAACCTTCGCCATGAACGCGACGACCGGCGCGCTCACTTCACTCGGCGCCACGAGCGCGTTGGCAGGCGACGCGGAGCTCCTCGTCGTCCATCCCTCCGGTCGCTTCGCCTACACCCTGAACGAGGATCCCGACACCGTCAGGACCTTCCGGGTGGATGCGGCCACAGGACGGCTCACCGAGGTCGGAACCGGTGTCGCGACCCGCGAGGAGCCGCTGGCGATCTCGATCGACGCCGCGGGGCAATTCCTCTACGTCAGCACGAACAGGAACGCTGCCAACGAGCACTACCTCGCGGTCATGCGCATCGACGCGGGGACCGGCGTTCCGGCAGAGATCGACGCTCTGGTATCGGACGACGGCATGTACGGCGCGGCGGTCGATCCATCCGGGCGATATCTGTGCGTGACCGAGAACCTGACCGGCCTTGCCGTGACGCGCGCCATCGATCAGGCGACCGGCGAGCTGAGCACGGCCGGAACGATCGTCGACGTGGGCAGTGGGCCCACCCGGATCGAATTCGAAGGCTCCGGGCGGTTTGCCTACGTCGTCGTCGGCGACCTGGTCGCGGCCCTCGCGCTCGATCCCGCGAGCGGCGCGATGACGCGAGTCGGGACCGATGCCGCGACCGGCCGCGCGCCGGCGGCGCTCGCGATCGCCAACCGCGTGGAGTTCGAGTGATGGACACCAAAGTTACGAGCGCCTGCGCACGCAGGCTCCGGGTCGAACCGACAACGCTTGCGCACGTCCGAGACTGCCGAGTCGATGCGTCCCGGCTCCCGAGCCTCGCGCTCGCCCTGGCGGCGGCCCTGCTGCTCTCGGCCTGCTTCGGCGGCGACGAGCAGGAAGAAGAAGAGGAGCCGCCGCCGCCACCGCCGCCGGTGGTACAGACGTTGCCACCCTGGCGCGCCTGGGCGTTCCGCGAGGACACCGCGCTCGGGCAGGTGGTGCAGGTTAACGGCGACCGGCAGTTGGGTGGCGAGCTGCTGAAGACGCAGGATTTCGCCTCGCCGGTCGCAACGCCGGCCACGCCCACGACCGCCGCGCGCGGCGAGCTGTACTCGAGCGCGGACGGAAACACCTACTGGGTGGAAGCGATCGCGCCGAACTCGAACCCGGCATTGCCGGAGAGTCGAATCGGCGGCGAAACGGAGCTGGTCCAGACGCAGACTTTCCGCAAGGGAACGGACAACGCGACGCTCGTGCTGCGCATCACCGAGGCGTTCCTGGAAGGCCGCGACTTCAACGGTCCCGAGCCGAGGGAATCGCTCTGCCCCTGGGCCAGGGCCGCCGACGCGGCGGGGTTCTGCTTCGACCGTACATTCGGCCAGCTCACCATGGACGTGAAGCTCGTGGAGTTAGGGAACGGTGGACCGCACATTCTGCGCCAGCACTTGAGCAGCAGCGTGTGGCTCGGCGGCTGGGCGGACAACTGGCAATGGGACGTCTTCAGGAGCGCGAGCGCCGAGGAGGCGGAAGGCGGCCTGATGCCGCTGCCACTCTTCAGGCACGGGCACTTCGAGGCGATGCTCTGGAACAGCCCGACCATCGCGCATCCCGGCATGGACGTGAAGCTGCGTGCGACGCCCCTGTCCGTACCGCTCGACCTCAGCGCAATCCCGACGAACTCGGAGTTCGCCGTCCTGGTCGAGGCGCGCGCGCATGCCGTGAATCGTCGCGCGGGTGAATCCTCCATCGGCGGCCGCCTGCGCGATCCGCTCAGTACTGGCGGTACCGTTCTCGAGTCGACCGGACTCGTGGCCGGCACCACGCAGCTCAATGGGTTGCCGATATTCCAGCGGCCCGATCCACCGGCGTGTATGCCGCCGGCTGGTGGCGGTGGTGGTGGTGGTAGTGGCGGTGGCGGTGCGCGCGGCACGGTGCAATTCAGCGACGCCACCTATCTCGTGCCGGAGTTCGGATATGCCGCCCCGGTCGTCTTCCTGACGCGCACGGGCGGTGACAGCGGCACTGCGATCGTGGACGTGACCACGAGTGACGGCAGCGCGGTCGGCGGCACGCACTACACGCCGGTCTCGCGGCGCATCGTCTTCCACGACGGCGATGACGTGCCACGCGCGATTCCATTGTCGATCGCCGACGATTCCGTCGAGGGCGGCGATCGCACGCTCAGTGTGCACGTCGCGGCTAACGGTGGTTGTGCGGAGATCGGCTCGCAGGACACCGCGGCGGTGACGATCGTCGACGACGAGCAGGTGGAGGATGAGGAGTTCTTCAGTGTCGGCGGCACGGTGACCGGGCTTCAGGGGTCGGGGCTCATGATCCGCGAGGTGATCACCAGCAACGACCTCACGCCGGGCAACGGCACGTTCGCGTTCCCGTACAACTTCTCTGAGGGCGGCGCCTACGAGGTGCGCATCATCACGCAGCCGTCGAACCCGATTCAGACGTGCACGGTCGAGCGCGGCACCGGCACGGTGCCGGCCGCGGACGTGAGCGACGTGCTCGTGTCGTGCGCACCGCCACAGGCCGGCACGTCGCTTGATCTCACGTTCGGCGACAACGGCCGGGTGATCACGACGCTGCCGCGCGGCGAGGCCGTCGTGCTGCAGCCGGATGGCAAGCTCGTCGTGCTCGCAGGCCTGAATCTCGCGCGCTTCAACACGGACGGCAGCTTCGACACGAGTTTCGGCAGCGGCGGTAGCGTAGCGGTGCCGTTCAACGGCGCCTTCGGAGAAGAAGCGCGTGATCTGGTACTGCAGCCCGATGGCAGGATCCTGGTCGCCGGTTCCACGCGCGCTCCGACCACGACGATCGACTACGACTTCGCTGTCCGGCGCTTCGAAGCGAACGGTGCGGTGGATGCGAGTTTCGGTACTGGCGGAATGGTCACGCTCGATTTCGGCGGACGGGCCGATCGTGCGCACCGCATCGCGCTGCAGCCCGACGGCAAGATCGTCGTCGGCGGGCACGCCGGGTTCGTCAACAACGCCACGCTCGTGGTTTCCTTCGCCGTCGTGCGGCTCAACCCCGACGGCTCGCTCGATACCACGTTTGCGGGTGACGGAAGCACGACCGCGCTCGGCGGTGCGAGCCTGTCGACGGCGATGGTGCTCACGCCCGACGGCAAGATCGTGCTCGGCGGCCGCAGCGGCACCGACGGCGCTGCCGAGACGGATCTGGGCCTGGTGCGCTGGGGCGCGGACGGGCGGCTCGACAGCAACGTCGACACCGATCCGGGCGTCTGGTTCGGCGTCGATGCATTGGGTTTCGGCGTGGATGACCTGCTGGGCGGCGACGACAACGTTGCGGACCTGATCATCGACGCGAACGGAGCGATCCGCGGCGCACTGAACAGTGTGCTGGCGGGCGAGAACGCCTTCAGGCTCGCCGGGTTCGCCGAGGACTTCGGCGACAGCACGGGCCGGCCGCCTGCCTTCCTGTTCACCAGCGTGGACATCGGCGAAGGCGACGACGTCGGCAGCGCGCTCGTCCAGCAACCCGACGGCAAGTTCGTTCTCGTCGGCCGTGTTGCCAACGGCCGCGCGTCGGGCGACTTCGGCATCGTGCGCTTCAACGCTGATTCATCGGTGGATGCCGCCTTCGGCGACGATGGCGTGGTGCGGGTCGACTTCTTCGGCGGCATCGACGGCGCCTACGACGTGCTGGTGCAGCCCGACGGAAAGATCGTGGCGATCGGCTCGACGCTCAATGGCAGCCGCACTGTGCTGGGGCTGGTGAGGATCGTGCCGTGAGTGCGGACCGGTGGCACGTGCCAACGCCAGACCTCTGCCGCGCCAGTGAAGTTGCGCGCCGCGAACGGGCGGGCGTAGGCTCGTTCGTGCTGCAGCCGTGGGAGCGAGCACAGCGGCGCGAGCGAGCACCCTGGCGCGAGCGACCAAGCTGGCGCGAGCGAGCGCGGCGGCGAGAACAACCATGAACCGCGAACCGGCGACTCTCAACGATCTGCTCGACACGGCGCTCGACCTGCCGGCCGGCGAGCGCGCGCGCTGGCTGGACACGTTGCCCGGCGAGTACGACTCACTCAAGCCGCGGCTGCGCGCGCTGCTCGAGCGGGCGGCGGAGGTCGAGACGAGTGATTTCCTCGGCACGTTGCCGAAGATCGATCTCGGCGCGACGGTTCGCAGCAGCGAGACGGCCGGCGATCTCGTCGGGCCTTACCGGCTGGTGCGCGAGCTCGGCACCGGTGGCATGGGAACGGTGTGGCTGGCGGAAGGGCACGACGGCGCGCTACGGCGTCGCGTCGCACTCAAGCTGATCCGCGCGCACACATCGCGCGACGTACTCGCCGAGCGGATGGCGCGCGAGCGCGACATCCTTGCGGCGCTCGAGCATCCGCACATCGCGCGGCTCTACGATGCCGGCGTCAGCGACAAGGGCATTCCGTATCTCGCGCTCGAGTACGTCGAGGGCGAACCGATCATCGACTACTGCCGCAAGCTCGACACCCGCGCGCGCGTGCGATTGTTCCTGCAGGTGGCCGAGGCGGTCGCGTACGCGCACGCGAAGCTGGTGGTGCATCGCGATCTCAAGCCCGCGAACATCCTGGTGACCGCGGATGGTCAGGTGCACTTGCTCGACTTCGGCATCGCGAAGCTGCTCGACGACGGACGCGCGCTCGAAACGCACCTGACGCGTGCCGGCGGTCGCGCCTTCACGCCCGAGTACGCGTCACCCGAGCAACTCCTCGGTGAGCCGCTGACGATTTCATCGGACCTCTACTCGCTCGGCGTCACTTTCTACGAGGCACTGACCGGCCAACGGCCGTATCGGCTCAAGCGCGCGTCCCTGGGCGCGCTCGAAGACGCGGTGCTGGCGGCCGATCCGCCGCGTCCGAGCGAAGTAGCGGAGGGTGGCGCACGTCGCGCGCTGCAGGGCGATCTCGACACCATTGCGCTGAAGGCGCTGAAGAAGAAGCCGTTCGAACGGTACGCGACCGTCAACGCGTTCGCCGACGATCTGCATCGCTATCTCGACGGTCGGCCGGTGCTCGCGCGGCCCGACAGCGTGTGGTATCGCACGCGCAAGTTCGTCTCGCGCCATCGTCTCACCGTCGGCGCGGGCGTGGCGGTGGTGCTTGCGATAACGATCGGCGGAGTGGCCGCGATGGTGCAGGGCATCGAGGCCGCGCGTCAGCGCGACGAGGCGTCGCGCCAGCACGAGGAAGCGGCGAAGCAACGCGACGAAGCTGCACGGCAACGCGACGTCGCGTTCGCGCAGCAGCGACGCGCCCAGGCCTACAGCGACTTCATGGGCGTGCTGCTGCAGGACGCAGGAGCGGGCGATCGGCCGTTGAAGCCGACCGAGCTGCTGGATCGCGGCCTGCAGATGCTCGAGCAGCGTGCCGGGAAGGACCAGAAAGTCGACGCGTACATGTGGTACGAGCTGTCGAGGAACTACCTGTTGTTCGTGCAGACGGATCGCGAGCTCGCGCTGCTGGAACGGGCTGCCGCCGGCGCGCGCAGTATCGGCGATTCGAACCTGCTGGCGGCGAGCGAGTGCTCCGCAGCCTGGACGCTCGGCTATCGCGATCGCGTGGCGGCGAGGATGCGGTTCGAGTCGGGACGACGGGTGATCGAGTCAATCCCGCAGCCCGCCGACTACGCGATTCTCGATTGCGCGCGCGCCGAGGCGAGCCTCCGGCGCCAGGAGGGCGATTTCGCCGGCGCGATCGAAGTCATCAACCGCGCCCGTGCGCGAGTGAGCGGTCGCGCGCCCTCGGACTGGCGCAACGAGCAGCTGATGGCAACGCTGTCCGACGTTTATCGCGCTTCCGGGCGCTTCAAGGATGCGCTCGAGATCTCGGCTGCGTCCCTCGCGGCGGTGCGCGAAGCCGGCCGCGCCGGCTCGATGGCCGAGCTGGTGAGTCTCAACAATCACGGCGGGAATCTGTGTGGAATGGGGGAATACCTCGCCTGCGCAGAGATGCTGGGCGCTGCGCTCGCGCTGCTCGAAAAATCCGACCTGGCGACGAATCAGCCCGTCGCCCTGCGCCAGAACCATGGTACCGCGCTCTGGCGCCTCGGACAGCCGCAGCGGGCGCTCGAACTTGCTGATGCAGAGAGGACGGCCGCGGAGCGTGCGGGCAATCGTATGTCGTATGCCCTGTGCCATTTGCTCGCAGCGCGCGCGCTGCTCGATCTCGGGCGCCGCGCCGAATCCCTGCAGCGGCTTGAAGCGGCCGAGGCAGTATGGAACGCCGATCCGAAGACCTTCGCGCGCCTGATCCAGGAATCAAACGTGCATCGCGCGTGGCTGCGATTGGCGGCGGGTGACGCTGCGGGCGCCGCCACCGTCGTGCGCGGCATGCTCGAACGCGCGGGCTATCCAGCGCAGAAAGGCGCGCCGGGGCTCGACCGCGTGCTGCGTGTGGCGGCGAGGGCGGCGTTGCAGGCAGGCGATGCTGCTGCTGCGGAACAGTACGCCACCGATGCGCTGGCCATTTCCCAACGCATCGCGCGCGCCGAAGACAGCAGCGCCGACGCAGGCCTGGCCGCGTTTATGCGTGCCGAGGCGCGCGTGAAGCTCGGTCGAGCCGACGACGCCGTCGTCGATGCGAGCCTTGCGCTGCGTGGGCTGCGAAATGGACTTGGTCCCGAGCACGCCGATACGCGCGCCGCAGCGAAACTCGAGACGAGGCTTCGCGGTGAGACGAGGACGTGACGCGACCCCGAACGTGATGCGGCCAGATCCACGAATTCGGGCGGCACGTAGTACGGCGACCTTGCGGCTCGTGCATCCACAGCCTTACCCTCGCCGCGTGACCGAAGGCGCCCACCTCGAAGTCGACCTCGGACAGCTGATCCAGCGCGCGCAGGCCGGCGACGCCGGCGCGCTCGAGCAACTGTTCGCCGTCACCTACGATGATCTCAAGATCCTCGCGCGCGCCCGCCTGCGCGCCTCGCCAAAGATGACCGTCCTCGATACCACCGCACTGGTGAACGAGTCCTATCTGCGTCTTGCACAGTCGGGCCGCCTTCGCCCGCAGGATCGCGCGCACTTTGTCCGCTACGCCGCGCGCGCCATGCGCTCCGTCGTCGTCGATTTCGTACGCCGTCGGGCCGCCGAACGACGCGGCGGCGACCAGGTGCGCGTCGAGCTGACAACCGGCGTGATTGATACGACTGCTGAGGGAGAGGACGAGATTCTCAAGGTGCACGAAGCGCTCGAGGAGCTGCGCGAGATGGATGCACGCGCGGTGAGCGTCGTCGAGATGCGCTACTTCGCGGGGATGTCGGAAACCGAGATTGCAGCGGTGCTTGGAGTCACGGAGCGAACTGTGCGACGCGAGTGGGAAAAGGCGCGGTTGCTCCTTGCAGAGGCACTTGGGAGCGACTAGCGCTGGCGCAATCGTTTCTAGTCGAGCGCGCGATCAATCAGCCGTGTGCGCGGCGCTCCCGCGTTGCCTGCCTGCCCGAGCGAATCACGGACGCTCCGTAGAAAGGCGCGCCCACGAAATCTGTGCGCAACGACCTCGACTAGTAAATGAAACAGTTGGTCGTCTTGGGTAATGCGTCCAAAGGCGGCGGGGTCGAGATCGCGGTCTACAAACGTTTCCGCGATGCCTTCTCTGAGGCGTTGGCACCTATCCCAATCAACCCAGAAGTACGCCCTAGGCAATCGGTTGTCCACGAGTTGCCACGCATCATCGGAAATCCGTGAGTCAGCGGTAGCCTCGTAGGTCACATCAAAACTTGTTGCGATCAACTCGGCTTGGCTCTTGGAGCGATAACCGAGCGCTCGGCCGAGCAGATATGCCGCAAGGTACTGTTGACCGCCTTGGCTCAGCCTGCCTGTCGCGCTCCGCGTAGCGGTAACCCAAGGATCCTCGCCGTAAGCATTGGGCACAGAATCCGGAGACGTCGCGCGCGCTATGGCCAGAAGTGAAGTTCGCGTTTGAACTCTTCCATCACTCAGGTACCTAGCGAGCGCTTCAACGTCGCGTGCCGTTGTGACAATCCAGTCGAGAGTCGAAGAATCAATCGCGTCACCTTGCGTTTCATCGAGCATGTCAATTGCGGCTGCAAGTACCGCGGTCGTCCCATAACGTCTCTGCGCTTCGAACGAAAGACCGGGGCGGCTCGCTCGAATCATTGCGTCGAGGGCACGTTGAAGGCGGTCATCGTCCGACGCGCTCACTTTGAAAGCCGCCTCGCTAGGCGCCTCCTTCAGTCTCCAAAAGTGCGCTTCACATACGAGTTCTGGTTTGTACTGGAGCGCAATCGGGATTAGTCCATCGGCGACCTCCAATCCCTTGATGATATCCGCGGAAGGCAAACTAGCCAGCATCGCTGATGCAATCTCAAGAAGTGCGGGATCGGTGCTTGCAAGCCGCCAGAAATCGAGAGGCGCGCGCGTCCAGAGCACGCGCCCGAGCTCATGTACGGACGCTGAGTCCGATAACTGGCGCGCGTTCATGAAGACGAAGAGCAGACTGTCGTTGTCTAACGCGCCGAGGTTTTCTGCCGCTGCGCTTGCAACGATGCTTCGGGCCGAGAAACCTAGTACTGTCCCTAACCGATTCGTCAACTTGATGGCTTCCTGTAGGGCGGCAGGTCGCACAGAGAGTTCCTTCACCAAATCGTGCAGCTGACACAGTGGTGCGAACGCGGTTCGACCATGTTCGACGTCACCGCCAACTCGCCGTAGGAAATCTCGAAGAGAGTGCGCTGGCGACGCTAGGTCGTCTGCGGCACTTTGTAGCCATGACTCATTGCGGACGTCGATGCGTTCGATGTCCGTGGTACCGGGGAAGCGGTTGCGTAACGCTCGGTCGGACGGCGGAAAGAACTGGATGTCAAATACGCTCCCGTCATTGGATCTATCCCCAGCGGTGAGAGTGCAAAACCGAAACGTCCGGCGCAGTCTCGGCCATTGCTGCGCCCAGATCTCTAGGAGAAGCGGTTCAACGTCGAAGTCAGCTGGTCGCGGACAGACTAACCGATCAGAGGCATGGCCGTAGAGAGCCCACAACAGTAGACGGGCCCATTCAATATTGAACACGGAAGTGGGCGCAGGGCGCTTGAAATCGACGATCCGAGAAGCGCTAAGCGCCATGTCGTATCCGTCAAAGTTTCCGCCTGACGGTCTGCGAAGCATGCCCATCAGCTCACCGGGACAATCCATCGCGGCTAGGTCGGTGAAGTCGATTAGTAGTGAGTGTGTCCAAACACAGCCGGGGCGAGGCATTTCCGGAGCGGGCCAACTCCGGGCAAGCACATAGAAGCTCGACTCCGGTAGCGGATATCCGGTGAGATAGCCTCGATCACTCGTGCCCAGCCCGACACCGGACGCATCGCTCAGCACCAGCATTGCCTTCAGATCCCTAGGCTTGAGTTGCGTGGAGCACGCGAGCAGACCATGCCCACCTGCATAGCCGTGCAAGGCTTGGTGCACATGTAATACTGGGCGGGTTACTCCATGAGCCATACAAGTGGCTCCGTTAGATCGTGCGACTCATGATCGCTTTGGACCAACCGAATGCGCTGAGATGCAGAGTCCAAGGCCCGAAGCGCCTCTGTTCTTTCGTTTGGAGGCACTGGAGTGTCATTCGGCTCGTACTCCCCACCCTGGGCGCTTACCCCATATACACGCCACGTCCATTCATCTGCTGCTTGGTCGAGATACTGATGGAGCAGAGGCATCTTGGCTCTAAGGAATGCCGCTGGCCCGAGCCCCTCGGCCTCCGCCTTGTCCCATGCCGACAACATGACGGCCAGCCGCCGCCTGCCTGAATCCAGCGGGCCCGACCTCAACAGTTGCAACAGGCCCACGAGCTGTACTTGTGTAGGGGCGAGTCGCGGATGCCACTGAACCTCTTGGCCGGCGACCATTGGGAGGCCGAGTTGTTGAGACAGGGTGGCGACGTCAACGATCCATTGCGGAGCGCGAATGCTGTCCGCATGAACGAAGAGCAAGACGCTACCGGTCTTAAGTACCGAGGCAACCACCGGATCGCACTCTCGATCCTCCCACATGCGGCGATACGTTTCGCCGGAAACATCGGGGAACGAAACACGCACCCGCGCGTCTCCTGCGCCAATCAAGTTCATGGCAACTTGATGTGCGGTTCCAACTATCGTTCGATCCTGTACTTTTGCGCTGCGCCATCTGGCAGCAATGGCATTCAAGTGAGATGCGTCGCCATCGCGTAGTGAGTCAAAACGGAGTGTCGTAGGAAGGTCGCGCGCCGTAACAAGGTGCCAAAGAGCTGCTAGGTAGGTCGTCTTGCCAGAGCCTGGCAGTCCGTAAATAACTACCGAGCGTTGAAGCGGTGCGAGCCCGGCGTTCATGGGAGGATAGTCATGCGCGCGATTGCACGATCACCAAGGTAGGGCTGTTGCGTGCCTTTTCCTGGGGGAGGTTGTGAACCTGATCCCAGCCAGAAGCTGATCAATTCTTCAAGACCAGCACCCCTCGGGACTATGTTGGATTTCGGTGATGCCGCAGTTTGGAACGGTTCGATGGCCGAGAACGCATTTCCATAGAGTCGGCGCACGCTCGCCAGTAAGGCGGCGTAGTCTGCTTGAGCACGTGCGCCATGCTGGGAGGACGCTACTTCGTCAAGTTTGGTCAGGACAAGCGCAATTCGCTGGCTGCTCTGGCACGCTTCGCCATCAATCAATGCTTGGAGAATTAGCTCAACCTCGCTTCGTACGTTGTGGCGTGCGCCAGAGTCAAGTAGGCGGTGTCCGTCGACAAGAACCGTAAGAGTGTCCGCGCGAACAACTTCTGAATAGCCCGCCGAAAGCGCTGGGTCATCCGCGGCCAGTCGGTACTCCTCTCCGGCACGGTCCGCAAGGAGCAACGAGAGATGTCGTCCAAAGCATGAGTGGTGTCCAATCTCAAGGTGATAGAAGGTGACCCCTCCAATCGGAGTGCGGTTAATGTGCGGTTCCGCACGCATCGACGCAGCACGGGCGTCATGGCACGCCTGTTCAAAAGCATGAAGCGACTGCGACCTTGCGAAATGCGTGGCATTAGTTGGTCCCTGCTGGAAAAGGTCGTAGACCCCCGCGATCAGGCTTGTCTTTCCAGCGTCGGTCGGGCCAACAACTGCAATCACGCGAGAGTCGCCCGCCCGCAAGATCTCCGCCGCAGTGGATTCGGAAAGAAGCGTTGCAGCAGGCAGCAGCACGCTATCTGACTTTCTTGGACGTACTCCCGTGTCGCCGTTTGACGAATCAAGGGCCTCAGGTGGTCGGCCATAATGGGAACAAACGTCGAAAGTCAAACCCTCAACACACTTTCCCGTCTCCGCAACGCGGCAAGCAAGGTTGGAGCATTGAGCTGGACTGCTAACCGCGCTCAAGGGAAGCGTACCAGTAGGCGCTCTCGATAGAAGAGAGTGCCTAGAGCAAGTGAGGACATTCCATGGGTCGCGTCGACACCGCACGCGCCCGCCCAGCCGGCGATCCATGTCTCGTCGTCGCCGGTTTCAAGCTTTCTGCGTATAGCAAAGTGAATGGGCTGCGAAACAGGGGACGGCTCCTTCCCCTGCGTCACGTTGCTTAGCCACTGTGCGTTGCAGGCATTAACAGCGACAGGGACTGTTGTCTTCTTGCCATCTTTGAGCCCAGCTCGAGACAGCAACGCGCGAACGGACGCTGGACCAGGTAGAAACTGCGTCAAGTCGGCTAGCTCCTTCGCCAGTACGAGTGTTCGCACTTCAGCGGCGACCGAGTCAAAGGGACGATCCAATTCCCAACTCCGCTGCCCACTTAGCCACCAGAGCATTTGGAGCTCCTCGTCTTGCAAGCGCATGAAGCGCGTAGCCGCTTCAGTTAGGGCTACTTGTCGGCGCGCCAGCGTAGATACGATGGCCTTAACCGTTTCCGCCGCCAAGCCAAAGGCTTGTGCCACATTCTCCCAACCGCTTTCCCGCGACTTCGCTGCGGACCTCTCGAAGTCGAACTTCGGAATGTCAGAACTTGCCGATCGAGCGAGGTCGGGCCGTGCGCGTAGCGAGTTCGCGATCTGTAGAACTGCGTGTTCTCCCGAGCTTGGCAGGTCCATCGGCAGGTCCGCCCTCTGCCGAGCCCCCCCTAGTGCTGCGGTCGTAGTTGACAGCGCCGCGATCGCGCCCGCGTTTGTTCCCTTCGTAAGGAGTACCGTCAGCGCGGCTCCGCAGAGAACCTCTAGTTCACGAGAGTTTCCCTCCATTTGGAACTGGTCGTCGGTGTCCTTGAAATGCTTTCGTATCTGTTGACTTGCATCAGTCGCTGGCTGATGCCGCGTTCGAAGCGCGATGCGAACCATCGCTTCAATATCTGCAGTTGTGGCCTTTGCAACTAGGCTACTGACTCCGTTCCAGCGACGCTGTAGACGATCGCGATCGTCGCCCAGATCCACAGTCCGGTACCAACGTAGGAACTCTGCGTGCATCTCGGGGACTTGCGGTTCGCTCATGAACGTCTCTCCCCATCTTCTATCTCGTGTGCAACCTTGTCTAACAAGCCGCGCTGGCCCGCACGAATAAGCGCACGTCCATAGCGCTCAGGCTCTGGAAGAGCCATCTCACGCTCGTCTATGAGTCCCAGCCCAAATGCGATGCGGCGTCGCTCGCTCGACGGCAAGTTCCAGAACCTGAATACGAGATTACGCGTACGATCGTCGCTCATCGGAACCTCCGAATCGACGACTTCACGTGTTTGGTTGACTGGTTTCGCGGTGATAACGGAGGCAACCCGATCCAGCAGCGTCGAAACGATATTCCGCGCAGTCATGCCAGCGATTGGTATTCGGTGCCGAAAGATCGGTTCTCCTTGCGGATTCAATGTCGGCCTAAACTGGTCGGGGTTTGGTTGCCAGGCAAGCAAATGCATTTCGATGTCCAGCTCGTGCGAGTTCGGGGACGAGGGAGCGAGCAACTTGATAAGGTTGTAGCCCGGAAACCATCCCCCCTCCAGGCGATCGGGGTTGACGGCGCCAGCGGCGAGTCGGACGTAACCATCATCCTTGAAGATGCGCTGCCGGTGCTTATGCCCAAACAAGTGAAGGCCCGCACGGCCTCGTATCGCGTCTTCGACATCATCCTGATCCATGAACCAGTCTGGAGGGTGATGGCAGAGAACCAAGTTGACTACATTGTCGACCGGGTCGAGCACGGTCTGGAGTGGGCTTAGATAGAGACTCAACCGTGTGTCTTCACTATCTCTTGGCGCGCCCGCCCCCGACAATAGCGTCGACGTTAGACCATACAGGCGTAGGGTTAGGCGGTTATCAATCGGCAGATCTTGGTGCCAGTAGAGGCGTTCGGGTGGGAAGACTTGGCAGTTGAATTGTGCAGCAAACGAATTGTAGGCGGCCAACGGTGCTAGGAGTGCGCGGCCAGTGTCACTATCACGAAACTGTTCTCGCAACTCGCGCTCCCTCCGCTTTGGGTCCGCCCTCGCGATCGCCTGCTGCGCGTTGCGAACGCTCGGAGTTTCCAGAATGACTCGTCGATCAATGTCATGATTACCCGGGACTACGAAGACACGTTCAAGCTGACAAGCTGCTGCTGTCGCCAGCTCTCGTATCCAGGCAGTAGCTGACTCATATTCCTCCGCGACGCCCCTGTACGCGATATCTCCACTGATGAGGATGGCGTCGACGTTTCCAAGCGATTGCACATGCGCTCGTACATCTTGAACCAGACGTGTTCGATACGGACGGTCGGGATCCAACGCTGGAGTTGTGCAAGCGGGCGCACAAAAGTGGATGTCGGAGACATGTAATAGCAGCATACTGATTCGCCCGCGCTGGTCAGCGCATGGCGGTGCTCCCTCGCTCCATTAGGCGATTGCTCGGTTCCCTTATCCTGCGCTCGGTCCGTGTCGCAGTTCGGTCAGCCCGTTTTTCGGGACGGCCTAAATTATAGCCGGTACTCCGCAGCCGCCGCCTGCTGTCAAGTCGACAATCTGTATATATCCGCCGGGCGCAGGCATCGACGGTGCAGATGGGGTGCGATAGGTTCCAAGGCTTGAATCCGCACGTAAACCCAAGCGAAACATTCGAGAACTGATAGCGGCGCCCGCCGGTGCTTCTAACACCGACGAGCGCCTAACCACAGCGATCTACTGAGGGGATCACCATGGCTGCTGACAAGCATAGCCCGAATCGCGCTCGTGTCCGCAAGGGCGGAAGGCGCCCGAAACAGCATCAATCTACACAGCGACAAGGAGAGTCGCCACGGCAGCACGCTGCCCCACGAAACCAAGCAGTCCGCACAGCGCCTCGGACCAAGGCCCTCGCAGCTCACCTGAAAGACCGCATACGCGGCCTCACGAGCGCCATGAGCGCGGTCATCGTCTCGGTCGCCGCACTTCGCCGTCAGAACTGCGACATCGACGAAGACATCGCCAGCGTTCTCGAGCGCTCGGCCGCGGATCGCCTCGATATCGAGATCGAACAGCTCGCAGCGCTCACCGGCACCAACAGAATCAACCCGCAGGCTCGCAACAGGGAGGTCGCGCAGTCATGAAAACCAAGGAACCCGCACAGCACCAGTATCAGGAATTCCTCACCGGAGTCCGCCACCGCATCCACACGGCCTGGCAATCAACCGCCCGCGCCGTCAACGCCGGCCTCGTCGCCCTCTACTGGGACTTGGGTCGCCACATTGTCGAGACGCAGGAAAGGCACTCCTGGGGCGACAACGTCCTCGAGATGCTCGCGCGCGACCTCGCGAAGGACTTCCCGAACAAGGGCGGCTTCTCCGCGCGTAACCTCAGGTATGTCCGGGCTTTTTGGCGAACGTACGGCGAGGACGCATTTTGGCAGCAGGCTGCTGCCAAATTAGACGTGGTCAAACCGACGGCCGGCGCGATCGTTCCCGCCACGCCCGACTCGCGGTCCGATCAGCCCGATCACGTCCTTCGCCTTCTCATGCTGGTGCCCTGGGCTCACCACATGCTGATCCTCGACAAAACCCGCACCAACGCCGAACGCCTCTTCTACCTCCGCGCCACGGCGGCGTACGGATGGACGCGCAACGTCCTCAACATCATGCTCAAGGCGCGCACGTTCGAGCGCTCGCAGGCGGAGGGCAAGGCGCACAACTTCCCGACG
>Ga0187893_10001038_pt1 | contig 69337 bp, 53 predicted proteins | sample MA1701074metaG_FD_139574 | JGI IMG/M metagenome (GOLD analysis project Ga0187893, IMG submission 139574) | White microbial mat communities from a basaltic lava cave in the Kipuka Kanohina Cave System on the Island of Hawaii, USA - MA170107-4 metaG ...
ACGACGACTTCATCGAATCCGACGGAGGCGTACACAACATCCGTATCTTTCAAAATCGCGGCGTCAACGCTGCTCACAACGGCTACAGCGCTCAACCCGCGTTCGGGGGACCGGTCTACTTTTACCGCAACTTGCTCTATCATGTTCCCGGCGGCGGCGCATTCAAATTCAGTTCCGTGCCCGCCGGCCTTCTCGTTTACCACAACACGCTGATCGGCGAACAGACCGCGCAAGCTCCCTACTCGAACGCTCACTTTCGCAATAACTTGTTTCTCGGCCGCGATGTGGCCAACCGAGGCGTCATGGCCTGGGCCAATGCCACGGGCGACTATAGCAGCGACTATAACGGCTTCCGCCCCAACCGCAACGTCCGCCGCCAGTACAACTGGGTCGCACCCGCCCCCGGCAAGACAGCGTACGAGCCGGCCGATTCCGAGCGGCGGAGCTTTGCCACTCTCACTGAGTTTCAGAAAGCGACCGGCCAGGAAACCCACGGCATCGAGGTCGATTATGATATTTTCGAGAATCTGTCGCCGCCGGACCCCGCCCGCCGCCACCACGTTTACCACTCGATGGATCTCAACTTCCGGCTCAAGGGGAACTCCAAAGCCGTTGACGCCGGCGTGGTTCTACCCACGATCAACGATGGCTTCACCGGGAAGGCGCCAGACCTCGGCGCCCTCGAACTGAGCCATAAGGAACCGCACTACGGTCCCCGATGGATCACTTGGAAGCCCTTCTATCGGTAACGGCCGTGAGCCGGACTCCGGATCAGCGTGTGCGACCCGCCCTCAGGGCAAGGGCCCGGGCTCCCGCAGTGCTTCTTTGAGACAGTCACTCCCCCTCCAAAAACGGAGATTAGAGGAAATCTGAATCCAGCTGCCACAATCCAGCGACCGCACCTCCGAAAGACGCCCTGTCATCGACGGAGGACGTACCTTCAGCCTGCCCGATCCAAAGGAAACTCGACCCGGCGTTTCTGGGACTAGGCGGCCATACCGAGCACAGTCTCGAGCAGTACTTCGGCCCCGCGGGCGCAATCCTCCCAGCGGGTGAGCTCGCGCGGGGAGTGGCTGACGCCGCCAACGCTCGGTGTAAAGATCATCCCCATTGGCCCGAGCGTGGCCATCATCTGGGCGTCGTGGCCGGCGCCGCTCGGCAGGCGCTGGGAGCCGAATCCCAGTTTCGCTGCCGCCCTTTCGATGGCTTCCTGAACATGCGGCGTGGCCGGGGCGCCTGTGTGGTGGTCTTTTTTGGTGATGGTGATTTCGGTCTGGGTGGCGGCCGCGATCTGCCGGGCCCGCGCTTGAATGGCTTCGCCGAGGCGCGCGATCATCGTGGCCGACAGGTCCCGCAGCTCGATCGAGTGTCGCACCTCGCCGGGGATTACATTAGGCGCGTTGGGGTGGACGTGCAGTTGCCCGACAGTGCCCACCTGCCGTCCGGCGTCTCGCCTGACGATCTCGTTGACAGCGAGCGTGAGGTGCGAAGCCGCCAGCAGTGCGTCCTGCCGCTCCGGCATCGGCGTGGTTCCGGCGTGATTGGCGAAGCCGCGGATGATCGCCTCGTAGCGGTCGATCGCCACGATCCCCTCGACCACTCCGATCGGGAGGCCGGCTTTGTCGAGCGTGCCACCTTGCTCGATGTGCAGCTCGAGGTAACAGTGGAACGATCCCGGCGCCCGCCGCGCCGACTCGAGGCGGGCCGGATCGCCACCGATTTTCCGCACCGCCTCCGGCAGCTTCACGCCGTTCCATTCGCGCTCCATCGCGCCGGCGAGCAGTTTGCCGGCCGCCGCAGCGCTCCCGAATAGTCCGACGCCGTAAGCGACACCCTCCTCGTTGGCCCAGACAACGATCTCGAGCGGCCGCCGCGTCGCGATTTTCCGCTCGTTAAGCGTCTGGATCACCTCGATGGCCGCCAGCGAGCCCAAATCCCCGTCGAAGTTCCCTCCGTTGGGCACCGAGTCGATATGGGAGCCGAACAGCACGGGCGCGAGTTTGGCATCGCCGCCCGAGCGCCAAGCCCGGATGTTGCCCGCCGCGTCGACACGCGGCTCCAGCCCCGCGCTCCGCATCACTTTCGTCACGTACGCTCGCCCAGCCATGTCGGCATCTGAGAAACCGACGCGGTTGACCCCGTCGGCGAACGTCCCGCCGGCAGGCCGACCGAAGACGCTCAGCTTCTCGATGTGTTGGCGCAATCGCGCGGCGTTGATCCGCGGAACCCCGTCCCCCCGCGCCGCTACAGCTAAGCCGGCCGCTGCCAGGAAGCTTCGCCGCGTCATCGCGTGACAGTATAGCACCGCCGTCCGGCAGCCCCACCTGGCTTCCTGGATTTCAGTCCAAACCACCGAGCGGTATTCATGCTGCATGCAGCGGATTGGATCGACAGTGAACAGATCGGTGTCGAGCCGCCGTTTTGAGCGGCCGGCAAAATCGGCCCTTCCATCTACGCACCATCGAGTGTCGTTTGCGATAAGCTGATCAGAACACAATGCTGCTGTCCCCAGTTGACCAGCTCGGACATACAAATCCTCTCGGCGGCCGGCGATCAGGGCCGCCTACAGGGTCATGGAGATCTTATGACAAAACGTGAATTCCTCGCCGCGGGTATCGGTGCCGGACTGGCTCTGAACTACGGCAGTGCTGCCTTTGCGCAAGGCGGGAAGAAGCTCCTGGCGCGGAAGGCGAAAACAACCAAGTTGTTCAAAAGTCCGCAAGGATTCCCCAACGCGATATCCGTTACACCCGAAGGTCTGTGGATCGGGGAACAGAAGATGTCCGGCGACCAAGCGAAGACGTACAAGCTGCCGGAGCCGAAATCGCTGGAAGAATGCGCCTGGCTGGTCGATTGGAGCGGCAAACTGCGGAAGACCGTGACAACTCCGTCGCGCAACACCAGCGGCATGGCCGTTGGCGGCGGCTATGTCTGGATGATTGCCAACGCGCCTCCGCAAGGCGTGTTCCAGGTCGATATGAACTCCAAGCTGATCAGCCATCGGCAGATCCCGCTGGGCGCTCCGGGTGGAGATGGCGGCGGCTCGCATGGCGGCTTATGGCATGAAGGGAAGCTCTGGATCTCGTCGTTGCGGTTGCGCGGAAATTTACGCGTCGATCCCAAGACTTGGCAGCCCGAGTACATGATCCCGTTCTACCAGTCGTACCCCAACTGGATCCGCTACCACGGGATTGCCATTCAGGACGGAACCATGTGGCAGGTGATCGGCAATAACAGCACGGGTCACAAGGACTACCAGCCGGGCCTTGTGCGGCACGATCTCGAGACAGGGCGAGTTCTCGAGATTGTCGAGTTACTGCCGGGATCGAGCGATCCGCATGGCCTCGCGGTTTACAACGGAAGGCTCATCAGTTGCGATGCGGGCATCCACCCCGGCTGGCCGACTAACGACAGTCCCACGGCTGGCTGGATTTTTCAGATCGACTTCGTCTGAGCGGCAAGCAGCGCGTCCGCAAGCTCTCACCGAAGTAGTGAGCCGTTGCACGACAGGAGTGTCGCCCGCGGACGTGGGCGCGGACACTCGTGTCTGCCGCGGCGGAACTCGTCTCGGCGCTGGCCGAGGCTGAAGCCTCCGTTGCAAGCTAAAGCTTGCTCAACCTGTTTTCGGCACGCGCGAGCCGATGAACAGACAACGGATATGAGGCGTGAGCGTCAGACGAGCAGGCATCTCACCGCAAAGTCTATATCCACCAAGGGCGCAAGGCGTAAATCCGACGGTTGTGCGCGGAAGGCTGTCGAACTCTTGATGAGGCGCTTGCCGCCCACCCGGAGGTATATCAAATTCGATGTGCTGTTAGCCCATACGCGGTGGCGATGGCTCTGGCAGTCGCCGGTTAGTCAGCGCAAGGATAGAGATCACGTAAACGATGACAACCACCACAGGAATTGCGACGAAGCGATGGGCAGGCAACAGGAACCACGCAGCCACGACCAGGACGGTCCGCGCAATACCGTGGAACAGGCCGACCCAATGCTGGATCATCCACGAAAAAGGGACCCACATCGTGCCTGCAAGGATTCCCGCGCTCAAGGGAAGCGAGGAGGGCTCTATGAACCAGAAAGGGATCGCGATTCCCCAGACAAGGTTGGCCATGAGTACATTCAACCCGAAGAGACGGTCCAGATCGTTTTGACTCTTGGAGCCAAGCAAGTCCTCGCCGGTGAAGCGGGCGATGAGGAGACCGAGAGGGAAAATCAAGCCCGTGCAGAAAAATAGCGCGATCGAAGCGGAATGCGCGGGAAACACGGTGCCCAACACTCCGGCGGCGGACCAGGCAATAGTACCGGCGATGGGCATCGCTAGAAACCGGCTTTGACTGAATTCCGCGCGCAGTTCGCTCAGGGTCCGATTGGCTGACATGGCTTCAGCATCCGACAAACGGCTGGAAGTGTCCACTACCGGTTCGGATCCGGTGGCCCGCCACGCCCTTCCGGTGCACCGCCCGTGGCCAGCATCTTCATTCCGAGCCCAGCATTGGACAGGCACTCCGCGAGAAACCGATGCGGCCGCGCCGGGTTGTACCACACGCCCATTGCGAGTGTGAGCAGGTATTTCGTGATCGAGGGTTTCGAAACCTCGTAGAAATTGTCTTTGCCATCGAGCTTCCAGCCTGCGTACCCATACAGCCAATTCAACGGCACGTATCCGCAATGCTTTCGGGTGATCTTGACAACCTCTTCAAAAGTCTCCGTACGCCGGCTCAGCGTCTTGTTGTCGTTGTACATTCGGCATGTCGCCAGATACTCATCGACCTTGACCATCGGATAGCGCTTGGCAACGCGGAGCCACAGATCGTAATCGAGAGTCAGGTGCAGATTCGGGTCGAGCATGCCCACTTCGGCGAACACCTTGCTCTTGAGAAAGGACGCGGGCTGGCAGATGTAACAGAGGTGGTTGAGCATCTTTGCGTCGAACGCCTGGACAGGATAGCGTTGCATTCTGCTGCCGTCCTCGCGTGTATACCAGGCTTCGCCATAAACCACGCCAGCCTCCGGATGGGATGCAAAGGTCTCCACGGCCCTGCGCACTGCTCCGGGCAAATAGACGTCGTCTGCGTTGAGGAAGGTGAAGATCTCTCCGTTCGTGCGTAGGAACCCCTTGTTGACAGCATCGGATTGGCCCTTGTCCTTCTCCGAAATCCAGTGCAGACGCCCTTTGTATTCTTGCAGGATCTCGAGTGTTCCATCCTGCGAGCCGCCGTCCATCACGATGTATTCGATGTTGGGGTAGTCCTGCGACAGGACGCTCTCGATGGTCTCCGGCAAAAACCGAGCCATATTGTATGTAGGCGTGACGATGGAAACGAGGGTCACGGCTTGGACGACGGGTCCACGCGAAAGTCCCACACCTGCGTGTTTCCCTTCCCTTCGGTAAATTGAATCACCGCATACTCTCCGGCCGCGAGCGGTTTCTGCGGCCAGATCTTGTAGAGTTCTTCTCCAACCTGATGCCGGAAGATCTCGACTATGTCCTGCTCGCTAATGATCTCCTTGCTCACCGGAATGATGTTCCACTTTTCGACGATGCGCGCGGACTTAGTGGGGTTTAGCCGAACAATGCCGAAGCGTTCCTGGGCCGACAAGCGGAAGTAGAACTCAGGCCGATCCTCGCCGATGATGAACGCGGAATGCGAGCCGTCGACTTCGACGGTCGCCTTGCCCGCCACGAGTGGAATCGGCGTAATGGCTTTCAGCACGGATCGCTTCTTGTCGGTTACCACTTTCGATTCGGCCTGCTTGAGCGCAGCCATCTCGTCTCCCCTGATCCAATAGGCTCCAGCCTCCTTCGGAACTCGCGCCACCTCCCGCCGCATCTCTCGCTCCGCTTTGTCTTCTGCGGCGTTAGCTTCCTTCTCTGCGCGCACCTCCGTCTCTCGTTCGGACACCTCCTTTTTCGTCCTCGCCAGGTCAACCAGATCGAGCGGGATCTCTTCCCAATCGCCGCGCTCCGTGGAGTAATAGCGAACGCGGTCCTGTTTCACCTCATATTCGCGCACGGTATGGTATCCGCCGTCTTTCAGATACAGCTTCAGGGAGGCGAACGCCAGCAGAAGCACCGGCAGGATCATTTGCTCCTATTGTAGCCTTGGCCTTATGCCTTCATCGCCTCCGCTGGCCGGTCTCACGGTCCTCGATTTCTCCCACGCTTTGGCGGGACCTTACTGCACCATGCTGCTTGCAGCCTACGGCGCCGACGTCTACAAGATCGAGGACATCGACCGTCCTGACATGGGCCGGACCTGGGGCCCTCCTTTCCAGGGTGGGGAGGCCTCCTACTTTCTCGGCCTGCACTCGGGGAAGAAAGGTGTGTCGATCAACCTGAAGCATGCGCAAGGCCGCCAGCTTGCACTCAGGCTGATCGAGAAGGCCGATATCCTGGTCGAGAACTTCCGGCCCGGGCTGATGGAGAAGCTGGGGTTGGGATGGGAGGAAGCTAAGGCGCGCAATTCCCGCCTGTTGTACTGCTCGATTTCCGGATACGGGCAGAACGGGCCGTCCCGCGACGAGCCTGCAATGGATCTGATTATGCAAGCCGCCTGCGGCATGATCTCCGTCACCGGTACTCCTGAGGGAGCGACGGTGCGTTGCGGCCATTCCGTCGCCGATATCACCGCCGGATTGTGCGCTCTCAGCGGGATCTTGCTCGGTCTGCATTCGCGCAACCGGACCGGCCTAGGGCAGTTTATCGATGTGTCCATGCTCGACTCGATGATTTCCTCCATGGCGTCGAACTTCGCCAACTATCTCGGTTCCGGCGTGGTTCCCCAACCCCTGGGAACTGCCTTCGCGACGATCGTCCCATACGCCACATTTCCAACAGCCGACCGCGAGATTGCCATCGCTGCGGCGTCGGAGAAGCTTTGGCTCAGCTTCTGCGAGGCCATCGGTCGGCCCGATCTGGCCGCGAATCCGTTGTACGCCACTAATCCACTCCGCGTGCGGAACCGGCACTTGCTCGAACCGCTGATCGTATCTATTCTTCAAGCCAAAACGGCATCCCAGTGGCTTGCAACATTTCGGACTTTCGGGATCCCATGCTCGCTCGTGCGCAGTCTGAAAGAAGTGGTGGAAGACCCCCAGACGGCCGCGCGCGACATGTTCCCAAGTGTGGAACACTCACGCGCGGGGCCAGTTCGAATTACAGGCGTTCCGATCAAGTTGAGCGACTCGCCGGGAAGCATCAAGTCCGCGGCTCCGGTTCTCGCGCAGCATACCAGAGAGTCGCTGGAAACGCTCCTCGGCATCGAGAAGTCAGAACTCGACGCTCTGGCAGGTTTCGATATTATCGCTGAGGGCAGCTTATAATTCTCTTAACAATGCATCGAATCCGTTGGCTGTTGGCCCCGGTCCTTACCCTTGCTGCGCAGGACCTCGGTGAGGACGCGGTCGAGATCCTCAACCGGAACTGCGTCGCCTGTCACGGTTCGGCCCTCAAATCGTCGAACCTCGACCTGCGCACACGCGAATCGATCCTCGCCGGCGGGGAGCGAGGCGAAGCTATGGTTCCCAATTATCCTGACCGCAGCCGCCTCTATGTCTTTGCGACGCATCAGCAGAATCCCACCATGCCGCCCGGCAAGAAGCTGAGCGACCCGGAGCTCGAGACGCTCCGCAAATGGATTCTTGCCGGCGCGCCTTGGCCCGCTGCTAGTGCCGGCGCACCCGACGCCGCGGCCGCGCTCAAGGCGATGGAAGAAAGACCAATCACCGCCGAGGAGCGAAGCTTCTGGGCTTTTCGCAAGCCGGTCCGCGCAACTGTCCCAGTCGGCAATGCTCATCCGGTCGATGCGTTTCTCCGGCAAACGTGGAAGGCGAAGGGCCTGCGCCCTTCTCCGCTGGCGGACAAACGAACTCTTGTTCGACGGGCATATCTGGATCTGGTAGGCTTGCCTCCGACACGGGAAGAAGTGTATGCCTTTCTCACGGATACCTCTGTCAATGCGTGGGAAAAGCTGGTTGATCGGCTGCTTGAATCGCCCCACTACGGCGAGCGTTGGGCGCGGCACTGGCTCGACTTGGTTCGTTACGCCGATTCCGGCGGCTACGAGTATGACAACGAACGTTTAAACGCCTATCGCTTCCGCGACTGGGTGATCCGAGCATTCAATCAGGACATGCCCTACAACCGGTTCGTCCTCGATCAACTTGCCGGAGATGAGATCGATCCGCAGTCAAGCAATGCGCGCATCGCCACCGGCTTCCTCCGGCTTGGCCCCGAGCAGAACATCAAGAACGAGATGACCCGTCTGGACGAGCTCGACGACATCATCTCGACCACCTCGCTCACCTTCCTCGGGATCACGCTCCAGTGCGCCCGCTGTCACAACCACAAATTCGATCCCATCCCGCAAAAGGACTACTATCAAATCCAGGCTGTTTTCTTTTCCACCAAGGGAGCGGACTATCCGCTCGTCAGCCAGTCCGAAATCGACGCGTACAAAGCGGAGAACAAGCGGATCGACGGTCTTCAGGATCCCCTTAAGAAGGGAAAGGCCGACCTGGAAAAGACCTATCGCGAGATCCTCTTCGCTGAGAAGATCGCCAAACTCGCACCCTACATGCAGGAGGCCTGGCGGACACCAGCCGATCGGCGGACGGAAGGGCAACGGCTCAACGCCCGGCAGATCGAAAAGACGCTTCAGATCACCGAGGAGGAGATCCTGGCCCGGATGCCTGGGAAAGAGGCAGCCGAACACAAGAGTCTTGTTCAGGAGGTCAGAGCACTCGATAAGCAGCGGCCCAAACCGTACGCGTCTGCGATGTCGATCGGCGAGCAGGGCCGCGAAGCCCTACCCTCTTTCTTTCTGCACCGCGGGAATTCTTCCAACAAGGGCTCGCGGATGGAGCCGGGCATCCTCACCGTAGCCGATTGGGGCGGGTTCCGGAAACATACGCCGCCACCCGAAGCCCAGACCAGTCACCGGCGCCGCAGTTTCGCCGAATGGGTGGCGGCGCCGGACAATCCTCTCACGGCGCGTGTGATGGTGAATCGCATCTGGCAGCGGCACTTTGGCGAAGGGATCGTTTCGACGCCGAACAATTTCGGACTAAAAGGTGAGCGACCCACGCATCCGGAGCTGCTCGACTGGCTGGCCACAGAGTTCGTCCGGCAAGGCTGGTCCATCAAAGCCATGCACCGCCTCATCATGACGTCCCAGGCTTACCGAATGGCGAGCGACGATATCGAGGTGAACCGCAAGGTCGACGCCACCAATCGCTATTTATGGCGCATGGGTCGGCAACGTTTGGACATTGAGGCGATCCGCGACTCGATGCTCGCCGCGGCGGGCACGCTCGACCGCACGGTCGGGGGCGCCGCCGTGCTTCCGTACATCGATCCGGCGCTGTTTCAGTCGAGTTCCAGGCGCACCTGGAACGGAAGGCCGGACAACGACCCATCGACCTGGCGGAGAAGCCTCTACGTGTTCAACAAGCGCAGCATCCGCTATCCGATGTTCGAGTCGTTCGACCAGCCGGACATGATCACCTCCTGCGCCCGGCGTAACACGTCGGTGACGGCGCCACAGGCATTGCTGCTCATGAACAACGCTTCCGTGCGAATGCATGCCCGCAAGTTCGCCGAGCGCCTTCAGAGAGATGCGGGATCCGATGCACACAAGCAGGTGGATCTAGGCTTTGAGCTGGCGCTGGTGCGGCTGCCTGATGCGGAGGAACGGGCACGATCGTTGGATTTCATCCAGTCCGGTCCGCAAGGCCTCGAGGACTTCTGCCAGGCTCTATTCAACCTGAACGAGTTCGTGTTCATGCGGTAGTGGCCCTGTCCACGGTCCCGACGGCGAGTTGAAACTCGCCACAGCACGAAGCGTGCGCCACTTCAAATCAGCGCTTGACATGAACAACTATGAGTTGTACATATATGGTATTACTATATATGTCATCGCAATTGCTCGAACGAGAGTGGAAGAAGGGAAGCGCGGAATTGCTGATCCTCTCCCTTGTCAGCGATCAACCTCGCCATGGCTACGACATCGGACAGCTAATCGAGCTGCGCTCGCGTGGCGCGCTGCGCTTCCATGTTGCCTCGCTCTACCCGTTGCTGTACCGGCTGGAAAGGCGTGGCTGGTTGGAGGGCCGATGGGTCGAGAAGGCCGGCCAGCGAAGACGGCGTTACTACCGCCTGACCGCGCAGGGCCGGAGAGTGCTTGCCGAGCAGCGGCGGGGCTGGCGAGCTTTTGTGGAGGCGGTGGGTCGAATTACTGGAGTGGAACATGGTTGACCCGTTACCTCGAACACTTGTTGTTCCAGGTAAAGCCAATTGACCCGCCGATATTCGCCATCGTCGCTGTGTCGTTGCTGGCGATCGCACTGGTTGCCCGTTACGTTCCGGCGCGCCGGGCTACGAGGGCAGACCCCATCACTGCCCTGCGGTGTGAGTAGAAGTGTAAGCTACAGTTCTTCAACCGGCGTGGCGTATACTCCGTTGCCGATGGGGTATCTCTGCGGAGCCCGACATACGACATCTCGCCGGATGATGTTGTTTTTCCCGAATTGTTCGGTGAGCCAAAGCATGTTTTCGGTCGTTCGCCGATCGGGGTGTTCCGCCCACTTGGCCTCATAGAGCTCGAATCGTCCACCCCGGTGAATCAGAAAGTCTACTTCCCGACTGCGGTCCTGCCAGAAATGGATAGACCAATGGAGTTGCTTGTGGATCTCCCTCTTCCGTAATTCACCAAAGACGAAGGTCTCCCATAATGCGCCGGCAAATGGCGATCCCGCCAAGCCTTCCGGACCTCGAAGATCGAGCAGTGCGCAAAGCAGTCCGGTGTCCGCGAAATATAGTTTTGGGCGTTTGCCAATCGATTTTGTCCGGTTCGCAAACCATGGCTCCACCAGAACCACCTGACCAGAAGTATTGAGAACAGACAGCCATTCATTTGCCGTCGATGGACTGATTCCAACATCTCGCGCCAGGTCTGACTTATTCAGCAGTTGTGCCGTTCGGACGGCACAGGCGCGCAAGAATCGCTCGAAGTCCCGCAGGCTGGCAACTCCCAGCAAGCTCCGCACGTCCCGCTCCAGATAAGTGGCGATGTAGGAGCGATAGTACGAGTAGGCGTCTACTTCGGGGTTCGCCCATAGCTCGGGAAAACCGCCGCGAAGCAGGACCTGATCCAGTTTGGCATCCGGGAGGGCCTTCCGGATTTCGACTGAGCTGAGAGTATCCAGTTCCACGATTTCGGCTCGCCCCGCAAGCGACTCCGAGATTCCTTTCATGAGCACGAACCGCTGGGACCCAGTCAGAAGAAAGCGTCCGGCTTGGCTGCGGTTTTCATCCACAGCTACTTTCAGTGCCCGAAAGAGCTTGGGCGCGTACTGTACTTCATCGATGATCAGAGGGGCGGGGTGGCGGGACAGGAAGTTCCTCGAGTCCTGCTCGGCCGTTTCCGCTTCGCTCGGCAGATCCAGAGAAACAAAGTGATAACGGGGAAACAGGCGCCGGGCGAGCGAAGTTTTTCCGGTTTGGCGGGCGCCTGTGAGGACCACGACTGGCCGTGTGCGAACGAGATGATTGAGGGCAGGGGAGAAAAGTCGCTCGATCCACACGCAGTTATTGTATCAGTATCGTACATATTTTGCGATCAGATTAGAACTTTTGTATTATCACACCAAGGCTATTATTGGGCCGGCTGAAGCCGGCCGGCAAGCCGGAGGTTGCCCTACGGCAGCCTTGCCTTCAGATTCCGAAGCGACCGTGCCGCCACGTGGTTCACTTCCACTTCGGCATCACGGGTCAAGGACTCGAGCACTGGGATCGTACTCTCATCGCCGGATCGCGCGAAGATCGGGCACAAGGCAAGCTTCTCCGCCTTCGTCCGCAACGGGATGTTGGGGTACAGCGCCTCACGAATTGCTTTGTCGCGTGCGAGTTCTTCCAGATAGGCCGCTGCAATCCCGCGATAGGAGGCCGAGTTCAGCGAGTTGAGCAAATACGCGAGCGGACTAAACTCCGTCATCTCGCGCTTGCCGTTGGCCACGGCCGCGAAGGCAAAGCCCAGCCGGGGCTTGGGCTTGGTCTCAGCCTCGAACATCTTCACGAGCGAATCCATCACGGAGGGATTCTTCAGACGCGCGTAGCCCTCGGCCGCCGCGGCGCGAACGTCGTCATCCCGGTCGTTCCTATAGGTCTCGAAGAGCGCCCGGCAGGAGTCATCGGGCATCATGGCGATGGAGCCAAGGGCGGCTGCGCGGATCCTGTCGTTTCGCGCGCGCCCGAGGGCCTCCTTCAGGTCCGGCAGCGCCGACTGATTGCGCAACAGTCCGGTGGTTTCGAGCGCCGAGATCTGCACACGTTCGTTTAGATCATTGAGCAGGAATGCGATCCCTTTAGCCGTCTCGGGGTCGCGGATCTTCTGCAACGCGACCAGCGACTCGTACAGGAGCTGCGTCTCTTTGGACCGCACCGCTTGCAAAAGATCGCCGGAGGCCTGGCTCGCGCGCAACACACCGAGGGATCGCGCCGCGTTCGCCTTTACGTCGATCGATGGGCCTTCACGCAGGAGCCGCCGGATCGCATCGATCACGTCCGGCCGGACTTCAATGTAAGGCTCGATGATCTGATCGTTAGTATCCGTGAACCGGCCCTTGATACCCTTGCCGATCCGCCGCAGAGAGCCGGAGAGTCCCGTCTGGGCGTACCCGGGATAGTAGAAGTTCACCAGACCGTCGGTGGTCCGGATGAGGATCTCCTCGTCGTGGTCGCGCGAGGCCTCGACCAACGGGGTGAGAGATTGCTGAGTGCCAATCGAGGCGATCGACTTTACGGCATCGCGCCGGACCTCGTCGTCGGGATCCTTGAGATAACCGGCGAGTTCGGTGAGCGCCCCTGAGCCCGCCTTCTTGGAAAGGTCTCGAATGTTTTTGATCCGTTCCTTGGGTCCGGATTGCGCGGCTAGAATTAATGCCGGCGCCAGGAGGAAACACAAAGTCCGCATCCCTCTATTATTGTGGAGTACGATACAAGAAACCATGCTGCTTGCGGGTAAGGTGGTTGTCGTGACGGGCGGCGCGCAGGGCATCGGGCTCGCATTGTGCCGCCGCTTCGTTCGAGAGGGTCTTAAAGGCCTGGTTTTGGCCGACGTTGATGGAGACGGGGTGATTCGTGCGGTCGACGAGTTGGGCGGCGTAGGTGTGGAGGCCGATGTCTCGCGTGAATCCCACGTGCGAAGGATTGTTGAGGAAGCGTTCCGCGAATTCGGCCAGATCGACGTGTTCTGCTCCAATGCCGGCATTTTCGTTCGCGGTGACGAGAATACCAGCGACGAACATTGGGACCGCATGTGGCGCATCCACGTCAAGGCGCACGTCTACGCCGCCCGTTCCGTGCTGCCGCACATGCTCGAACGAGGGGAAGGTTATCTGCTCCAGACAGTGTCCGCGGCAGGCTTGCTGAACCAGATCGGGTCGGCACTCTACGGCGTAACAAAGCATGCCGCGCTGGGGTTCGCCGAATGGCTTTCGATTGAATACGGCGATCGCGGCATACGCGTGTCCTGTATCTGCCCGCAGGGCGTCCGTACGCGGATGCTTGCCGGCGACAGTGGCGAGGATCATTCCAGCTTTCTGTATGAAGGCTCGATTTCAGCCGAGGAAGTGGCGGAAGCCGCAGTGAAAGGAGTGGAAGCGGAGACGTTCCTGATCTTGCCGCATCCGGAAGTGCGAGAGTATTTGCAACGGAAAACATCCGACTATGACCGCTGGCTCCGGGGAATGAGGCGGCTCCGCAGCAAAGTGGATCGAGTAAACTGAACCATTTCGGCGGTTCGGTCGTCTATTGTTTGACTGCTGATTAAGCGGCGAGGTTTTGTTATGTCCAATCTTCGGGTAATCCTGCGAAATCTGTTGAAGACGCCGGTGGTGACCGCCGTCGCGATTCTTTCCCTGGCGCTCGGCATCGGCGCGAATACGGCGATGTTCTCGATGCTGGATCAGTTCCTGTTGCGAACCCTGCCGGTACCGAATCCTGAAGAACTGGTGTTCCTCTACCATCCTGGACCTCTCCAAGGCAGCACCTCCACGGATGAAAACGGGGATCCATCCTTCAGCTATCCGCTGTTTCGCGAGTTGCAGAAGCAGCAGACGCCCTTCACCGGGCTCGCCGGGGCCCGAATGTTTGGCGCAAGTCTTTCCTACAACAACCAGCCGTTGCGCGGAACGATTCACCTCGTGTCAGGGAACTACTTCGAAGTACTGGGCGTCAAGCCCGCGCTGGGCCGGCTGCTTACCGAAAGCGACGACCAGACATTGGGTGGGCATCCTGTCGCGGTCCTGGATCATGCGTATTGGACAACCCGGTTCGGAGCCGATCCCGGAGTCTTGAACCGGACCATAGTGATCAACGGTCACTCGATGACGATCGTGGGAGTGACGCAAAAAGGATTCCGGGGCGAACGAACGGGCTCGACTGTCGAGGCGTTCGCACCAATCACGATGAAAGCCCAGATGACTCCGGATTTCGACGGCACCAAAGACCGCCGGAATCACTGGGTGACGCTACTCGGAAGGATAAAGCCTGGGATGACGATCGCGCAGGCGCAAACCGCGATCAACATTCCGTACGTGGCGCAGCTCGAGGAGGACATCAAGCTGTTGCAGCGACCGGGAGAATCTTTCTTGAAGAGATTCAGAGCCAAGAAGATTGTGTTGAAGCCCGGGGAACACGGTCGTGGCGGTTTGCACCAGGAAGCGCGGAATCCCTTATTCCTGATGATCGGAATGACGGCGATGGTCTTGCTCATCGCCTGCTCCAACATCGCGAACCTGCTGCTAGCGCGGGCCGCGGCGCGCGAGAAGGAAATCGCCATGCGGCTGGCCATCGGAGCCAGCCGTACCCAGTTGATCCGGCAGTTGCTCACCGAGGCCTGGGTGCTCGCGATTGCAGGTGGGTTGCTCGGGCTGGCGGTCGCAGACGCGACCGTGCGGTTTATTGTGGCCAGTATCCCGGACGAGCAAGCGAGATTCCTTTCGACCACGCTCGACCTCAAGGTCCTCGGCTACTCAGCCTTGCTCTGCATCTTGACGGGTCTGTTGTTCGGCTTGTTCCCGGCGTTTCAGGCGACGCGGCAACAGTTGGCGTTGACGCTTCGCGATCAAACGGGACAGACATCCGGCAGCCGTTCGGCGAACCGCTTCCGGCAGGTGCTGGTAACGGCGCAAGTGGCCTTGTGCCTGTCGCTGCTGATCTCAGCGGGACTGTTCGGTCGAAGCTTGGTGAACTTGAGCCGCGTGAACCTGGGGATCCGGATCGATCATCTGATTACGTTCTCGATCGATCCGAAACTGAACAAGTACAACCAGGAACAGACGTTGTCGTTATACGAGCGAATGGAAGAGCGGCTGGCTGCCATTCCCGGTGTGACGCTGGTCGCAGCGACGCAGGTGCCAGCCATCGCAGGCAGCAACTGGGGACAAAACATCACGGTCGAGGGATTCGTGGCGCAATCGGATGATGCCAATAACGTCAACTTCGCTATGGTCGGGCCAGGGTATTTCCGAACAATGGGCATGGCTCTGATGTCAGGTCGTGAATTCACGCCGGCCGATAACAAAGCCGGACTCCTGGTGGCCGTGGTGAACCAGACCTTCGCGAAGTTCTACTTCGGCTCGGAGAACGCGCTGGGCCGCCGGCTCGCTCAGGGGGCGGGGAACAATCTGAAGTACGCCACAATCGTCGGAGTGATCAAAGACACTAAGTACAGCAGCCTCAAAGAGCAGCCGAGACGGGTCTTCTACATGCCCTACAAGCAAACGCAACGCGTGGGGGCCATGCATTTCTATGTCCGCACGGGTGTCGATCCGGGTGGCATCGCGGGCTTGATCCGCCGTGAGGTCGGAGCGCTCGATTCGAACCTCCCGATCCACAAGTTGAGGACGATGCAGGCGCAGATCGAAGAGAACCTGTTCGTCGAGCGCCTGCTCACGTCGCTAACCGCAAGCTTCGCAGGACTCGCGGTTTTATTGGCCGCGATCGGACTTTACGGTGTGCTCTCCTACACCGTAACGCGGCGCACCAAGGAAATCGGCGTGCGCATGGCGCTGGGCGCCGCTGCGGGCCAGGTTCGCGGGCTGATCGCGCGGGAAGTTGCGTGGATGCTCGGCATCGGCGCGGTGTTGGGCGTGGCAGGGGCACTGGGGATCGGACGGGTCGTAGAAACGATGTTGTTTGGATTGAAAGGATGGGATCTCGCGGTGTTCTGTGGCGCCGTCGTGGTTACGATAACGATTGCGGTGGCGGCTGCGTTTGTGCCGGCGCGGCGGGCGACGAGGATTGATCCGATGGTCGCGTTGCGGTGCGAATGATTGGGTTGAGTGGCGCAAGCCTCCGGCTTGTGATTGTAAGCTGAAGTTCCGCCGCAAGGCGGAGGCTCGCGCCACTCAGAATCTCCAGGCGGGCGGAAGATCAAGGATAAATGCGTGCGGCTGAAGGCCCGAGTCGCCTTCGTGGCACACCACCAACGACTTCCCCGGTTCGAACCAATTAACGCCCTCCCAATTGGCGTCGCGGGTTTTAGGCGGGACAGCGGCGGCGAGGTCCAGGGGTTCCCCTACGGATTTTCCGTTCAGGTCAAACCGTAGGATCCAATGATGCTGGAAGATGGGCTTCGCACTGGCATTCTGAGAAGACAGCAACACGATGAAGCCCCACTCGCCGCCGGGCAACTTGGTCCAGGTAAGATCTGGCGCGCGGAAGCGCTGCGCTTCGGGTTCCTTACCCATGGGCATGGGTACCTGCAATTCGACTGTCTTCACATCGCGCAACCGGACGCGGCCGGCCGCACCGTGACGCGGCACGTCGTGAATGAGCAGAATAGGCAGCCACGGACCCCGGCCGACCGGGGGCCGCATATATTGTGTAACCGAGAAGTCGCCATAGCCGCCTTCCCAGAGCACGGCGACGATCGAGGAACCATCCGCCTTCGAACGGACCGCGACACCCTCCAAACCACGTTTGCCCACCTCGGCAAGGTCACTGTCGTACTCGGCCAGGATGCCGGTATCCGAGACAAGGGAACGTAGTCGCTCTGAAAGAAGCACGATCCGAGTGTCGGCCAGAATGCCAATGGATTCCAGATCAATGCCTAGATTGTGGGCCTTCAGTTTCACACGCTCGGGCTTTTGAGAGTTGAGGTCAATGAGAGGCCCGAGGCCCTTCTTCAGCGGGACGCGATAATAGGCGCCGACATCCGAGTCGTCCACGATCAATAGAGAGTTTCCCGAGCGGACGATACCGGAAGCTTCCTTGATCGCCGGCGGCTGGGCCAGAAGCGGAACCGAGATCAGAAGGAACAGAAGCACGTTAGTCCAGGTTGCCTCCCAGCCAGGAGACCAACTGTTGCGGGGACCGTCGCAGGCCAATATAGAAGGTACCGAACAGTGCATAAACCGCGCTCACTTCGTCGAAGCGCATCTCGTAAATCAGCTTCTTGAAGTGTAAGGGATCTTCGCTGAACAGAGTGACGCCCCACTCCCAGTCGTCGAAGCCCACCGAGCCAGTAATGATCTGCTTCACCACATCCGCGTATTTACGGCCCACCATCCCGTGTTCGTGCATCATACGGGCACGCTCGGCAAACCCGACTTGATACCAGTTCTTGTTCTCGTCCCGCTTACGATCCATTGGATAGAAGCAGATGTAACGGTGGGCGGGCATGGAAGGATAGAGGCGCGGTTCCATGGCTTTGCGCTGGCGATCGAGCTCTTCCTCGAGGGCCTGTTTCCAGACCTCCGAGTCTGGTTCGAGACCGCGTTCACTGAACGTCTTATGGATGCGGCTCGTTGACTCGTACAAGCCGAGCTCGATGACCGAAACATAGGATGAAGTGGGCTCCAGATAATCCCAGAGATCGAGTTGCGTCAATCTCTGCTCGACGCGATTCAGTTCGGCCATATCGCGCCGGAAGTGCAGAAGCAGCAGGTCGGCTTTGTGGCCGAGCATGGAAAACAGCGCAGAATTCGAAGCTTCCAGCTCAGCCAACGCTGCCGCCGCTTGCGTAGCGATCTCGGCGCGCCGAGCCGAAGCCAGATATTTCCAGTCCCGCCAGCGCACCCGCATCATCTGATGGAGCGCGTAGGACCCTTCCAGGGTGAAGGGCACAATCGGTGTGCTCATCTAACTCAGTGTACGTTAGAGAAGTGGAGCCCTACGATGCGATCCTGATCGTGAGTTTCGGCGGACCTGAGAAGCGCGAAGACGTAATTCCGTTTCTTGAAAACGTCACGAGAGGCCGCGGCGTGCCACGCGAGCGTCTCGAGGGGGTGGCCCACCATTACTATCACTTTGATGGGCGAAGCCCCATCAACGATCAGGTTCGCGCTCTGATCGACGCATTGCGGCTGCCGCTGCCTGTGTATTGGGGAAACCGCAACTGGCATCCGCTGATTCCCGACACGTTAAAGCGCATGACAGACGATGGCATCCGGCGCGTGCTGGCGTTGGCGACGTCGGCATTCGGATCGTATTCAGGATGCCGGCAGTATCTCGAAAACATCGAGCAGGCCAGACACGCCGTCGGGAACACGGCGCCGGCGATCGACAAGATCGGTCCGTTTTGGGATCACCCGGGATTTCTCGAGGCGCAGGCAGATCGCGTCCGCGATGCGCTCGCAAAGGTGGGGAGCGAAGCGGAGCTGTTGTTCACCGCGCATAGTATTCCTCGAGCGATGGCGGTGTCGAGTCCGTATGTTAGCCAGTTGGAGGAGGCGTGCCGGCGAGTCGCATCGATGGTGGGAGCGCGGCAATGGCGTCTGGTCTATCAAAGCCGGAGCGGTCCGCCTTCCGTGCCTTGGTTGGAGCCGGACGTCTGTGACTATCTCCGTGGGCGAGCAGGCCGCGATCCGATTATCGTCGTGCCGATCGGGTTCCTGTCGGATCACATCGAGGTCTTGTGGGATCTGGATGAGGAAGCCGCGAGTGTTGCGCGAGAATCGGGAATTTACATGGAGCGCGCCGGGACGGTCGGTACGCATCCGAAGTTTGTGGAAGGGCTGCGGGATCTTATCCAGGAGCACCTCAAACAAGGCGTTCGCCGTTGTGGCGCGGATTGCTGCCCCGGTCAGAATCCGACGGCGAGTTGAAGTTCCTGCACGCCGAAGCGTGCGCCACCAGTGTTACTTGGCTTTCGGGTAGATCAGGTCGTAGCCTTTCTCCTTCCACTCGGCGAGGCCGCACGCACCGATCACCTTGTAACCATTCTTCTCGAGGATGGCTGCCGCACGGACAGCCCGGCCCCCGCGGTTTCAAGCGGTGATGACGAGGGCATCCTTTGGGATCTCCTTGTAGCGCGTCTCCAGTTGCGTCACAGGAATATTGACGTATCCTTTGAGGGTCCCAAGTTCCTCCAGTTCCTTTGGCTCGCGCACATCCAGGAAGAAGAACTTCTTCTTCTCATCGATTATCTTTTTCAGCTCATCGGCGGAGAGCTGTTTAGTAGTGGAATTTTGCGCCGCGGCAACGATAGGGAAGGCGGTGACACCCATGCATAGCTTGAGGAATAGTCTTCTCATGCATCCAGTATAGGCTCACGGTGTAAGGTCAAACTGTCGGCAAGTTCATGGCAGAGAGACTAAATTTTCACGCCCTCGCGACGATGGAAGTATGTGCATGTTTCCGAATCCGCTGCCCGCGTGTTGATTGTAGGCTGCGGAGAGAGCACTGGCCCGAGAGGCGGTGCGGGGCTGGATCCGATGAGAGCGGGAGATGGATTGGAGGCGGTGCAGTTGGCGCGATCCGGCGCATACGAGGCGGTGTGGGTGCAATTACCGGTGCAGGGTTGGGGCGCTGAGGAATTGCTCGAAGAACTCCAGAGGGCAGATTTGGAGTTGCCGTGCGTGGTGCAGGCCCGCGCGGGAGAGTACACCGTCAGTGAGGGGTTACGTCTGGTGAAACTGGGCGCCTTTGATTACCTGACCGCGGAAGCGAGCGTAGAGCAGATGCATGCTTCTATGGAAGCTGCCGTGGCCCGGCGGCGGTCCACACGCTTTGGGGATGCAACACCGGAGTCCTGGCGGAAGTTCCTGGTGGGCGAGAGTGCCGCGATGCGGCACGTGGCACAGACAGTCCGGTTGATCAGCCGGAGACGTTGCACAATTCTGATCACGGGAGAGACCGGCACTGGCAAAGAGATGGCAGCGCGCGCGATCCATGGCGCGTCCAACCGGTCTCATCTGCCGCTGGTGGCGGTGAACTGCAGCGCTCTTCCGGAGAACCTGCTGGAGGCCGAACTCTTCGGTCACATTAAGGGCGCGTTCACGGGTGCGGTGGCGAACCGGGTGGGACGGTTTGAGCAAGCCGATCAGGGCACGATCTTCCTCGACGAAATCGGGGAGATGCCACTCGATCTGCAGGCTAAGCTCTTGCGCGTGCTGCAGGAACGGGAGTTTCAGAGACTGGGGAGTTCGGAGACGGTAAAGGTGGATGCTCGCGTGATTGCGGCCTGCAACGCGGATCTGCACGAGCGGGTCAAGCAAGGCCGCTTCCGTGAAGATCTGTTTTATCGGCTGAACGTTGTGCCCATCGCCATGCCAGCGCTACGCGATCGGCGCGGCGACATTTCGCTCCTGGCACAGCACTTTCTCGCGAAGGTGTGCCGGCAGGAGGAGGTGGCGGTCAAGCGGATCGCAGCGGAAACGCTGGAGCGGTTGACCCGCTATGAGTGGCCCGGAAATGTGCGGCAACTCGAGAATGCTGTCGAAATGGCGATCGCATTGAGCGGTGAGCGGGATACTTTGTATCCGGGCGATTTTCCGTTGCCCTCCTTGGCGGCGTTGAAACTGGCGCCGATGCCGCTGCCCGCGCAGATCGCAGTGCCGGAAGAGGGTCTCGACTTCGAGCAAGTGGTGGGATCGATCGAGCGCGGCATTCTCGAGCAGGCATTGCGGCGGACCAACGGAAACAAGAAGCAGGCGGCGGACCTATTACGTCTCAAGCGAACGACGCTGACAGCGAAGCTGAAGAGCTTGCAGGTGTCAGCGGGGCGTGCGGGCGTTTAATCCGGGTCGCAACGGTTTCGTAATATTTCTGTTACACAAGATTCCGGGGCGGAGCATATGGGGTGCGCAGTCATTTTTGTCACTTCCGGCGCTCCTCTCTGTAGCTGAAATGTAACTTATATTCATCAGATCTTAATTATCACGTAAATGCAAGTTCACACACTCCGGCTATCCTGGCCTACGATCCATGAGCCAAGTTCGCTTCGTAGTATTGCCCCTTCTGTGCGGCGCGATGATTTTCTCCCAGACGGACAAAGGAACCGTGGCAGGAACCGTCTTTGACGCCACTTCCGGCCAGCCGGTCCGCGGGGCGCGGATCTCGATTGACGGCCAAGGCGCATCTAACCTCGTCACCGACGTCGACGGACGGTACAAACTCGATCTCTCCCCCGGTAAGTACAAGATCCTGTTCCAGGCCGACAATTACGCGGATACATCCGTTAACGAAGTGGAAGTGAAGGTTGGCGAATTGACCGAAGCCAGTACTGTGATGTCCAATAAGGCCTCCGTCACCAAGATTGACGTCGTGGAAAAGGTGGGAGCGGTAGCCGCCACCGCGGAAGCCATGCTGACCGAGCGGAAACTTGCCGCCGTTGTGAGCGATGCCATCAGCAGTGACGAAATTCGTAAGACTGTCGCTTCCGATGCGGCCGGAGCCATCGAGAAAGTTACTGGCGTCTCGATCGTCGACAACGGCTACGTCTACGTTCGCGGCTTGGGCGAGCGCTATTCGTCCACGATGTTGAACAATGCCATGATCCCGACGACGGAGCCGGAGAAGCGCGTTGTGCCGCTCGACCTCTTCCCCGCCGCCCTGATTGACAGCATCAAAGTCCTCAAGACGTACTCGCCGGACCTTCCGGGCGAGTTCTCGGGCGGGGTCGTGCAAATGACCACCGTCGAGTTTCCGACCAAGCGGACCGTGCGTGTCAGCCTGTCTTCGGGCTTCAACACGAACACAAGTCTGGGAGAATTTCGGACCTACCCTGGGGGCGGTCGGGACGCATTCGGTTTTGACGATGGCACGCGTGGTCTGCCAGCTTCGTTTCCAGCCGACGGGCGCCTGTTTGCCGGCCGCTTTACAGCGGCACAGCTACAGCAATTTGGCCGCGACCTTCCCAACAATTGGGAAACCACTCTGAACACGAAGCAGCGGCCGTCCCAGAGTTACTCGGTCTCGGCCGGCGATGTCTATTTCAACGGTCGCGTCGGAATCGTGGGCGCCGTCAGCTTTTCGAACCAGCCGCAGCGGACCGATCAAATGCAGCGCTACTTCATTAACGTCAACGACCGTCCCGCCGTCGCCACCGAGTATCCGAGCATGCTGACCGATCTCGAGGGCATCCGGCTGGGGGCAGTTCTGAACGTTGCCCTGAAGGCGACGCCCTCGAACAAATTCGTCATTCGCAACACGGTTACTCGCGACACCGATAAGGAAGCGCGCTTCATGCGCGGCTTCAATTCCAACCTGGAGTCGAACATTGAAGCGACCCGGCTTCGCTGGGTCGAGCGAGGGCTGGCATCCACCGGCATCGAAGGTGAGCACGTAATGACGAAGCTGGGCAACCTGCTCGCGAAATGGCAGTTTACCTACTCTTCATCGGTGCGTAACGAGCCTGACTTGCGCGAGGTGGTGTACGGACTCAATTTGAATGGCACACGCTCGCTGATTGCATCGACTGAATCGGGAATCCGCTTTTACAGCGACCTGAAGGATCGTATTTATGAGCCCCTGGCCGAAGGTACGCTCCCCTTTTTCCGTGGCAAAATCAGCGGCCTCTTCAAGTTCGGGTTCCAGGGAACATTCCGGCGGCGCGACTTTGCCGCCCGCCGTTTCCGGTTCCTTCCGATCGATCAGCGTACGTTGAACTTCACACAGAGCCCGAATCAACTCTTCGCGCCCGCGAACATCCGGCCGGACGGATTTCAGATTCGTGAATTCACGCGCGGAACCGACTCCTACAACGCGGAGATGGATATTTTCGGAGGCTATGCGATGATCGATCTCGCGCTTACGCCTCGATTGCGACTCATTGGCGGAGTCCGTATCGAAGATGCGGATATCAATGTCCTGACGATTGACCCTCTGGTCCCGGGTTCCGTGCCGGTCGCGGCTCGGCTGCAGAATCGCGACCCACTGCCCGGCGCAAACCTGATCTACGCACTGACGCAGAGACAGAATCTGCGCTTCGGGTACGGCCGGACGGTAAACCGCCCCGACTTTCGTGAGCTGTCTCCTTTCGATTTCACCAACGTCGTCGGTGGTTTCGCCATGCAGGGGAACCCTAACCTTGTCCGTGCCACTATCGACAACTTCGACGCTCGCTGGGAGTGGTTTCCCGGTGGCGACCAAGTTGTCGCAGCGAGTTACTTCTATAAGAGATTCGACAAGCCGATTGAGATTTCGATCACCCCCACGGGTAGCGTCACGCGGCAGAGCTTCCTCAACGCCGACAGCGCCGTAAACCAGGGTCTCGAGTTCGAGTTCCGGCGCAATCTGGGCAACCTTTATCAAAAGTGGGCTACGCGACTGGCGCCCTTCTCGTTGCAGGTGAACTTTACCTTCGTGAATTCGAATGTGAAGTTGCCCACCGAGTCATTTCTCAGCGCGATTTTGACATCAAAGAGCCGGCCGCTCGTGGGACAGTCCCGCTTTATCTACAACGTGATTCTCGACTGGAATAACCCCAAGTTGCGGTCCAACGCCCGGTTTTTTTTGAATTCGGTTTCGCGGCGGATCACTGACGTCGGAACTTTCCGTCTGCCTGATATTTACCAGGAGCGGAATACGTTCCTGGACTTCGTCTATCAATTTGACATTCTCGAAAGCGGGCGCTGGAACTTCCGGTTTACGGCCGAGAACCTGTCCAATAACCGCTATCAGTGGACCCAGGGTCCCGAAACATTCCGCCAGTTCCAGATTGGCCGCACATTCAGTATCGGGACCAGTTTTTCGATCTTCTAACAGCATAACTATCCATCAGAAAGGAAGCTGAACGAGCTATGACTAAGAAGCTAGCCCTGCCGCTAATTGCGCTCGTGGGGTTGAGTGTGGCCCTCCAGGCGCAGGAGCCGCTCGCCCAGTCAAACGCCTCCATTTACTTGTGGGCGAATAAGTATGTCTATAGCCCGGATGAGGCGCTCGCTCTTCGCTGGTCCGTGAAGGCGAACGGTGACGCCAGCACATATTCGATTTTCGTGTTCCGCCAACACAATCAGACGGGCCAGCGCTTGTACTACCCAGGGGGAAGGGAAGAGGTTACAGACGTCTTTGGCAATGTCCAGACCGGCTTCCGTCCAACAACGGTGTCGGAAATCGAGGCCAACAAGCTGGTGGTGCTTGGGGAGAACGGCATCTTCGGCGGCGCGATCACGGTTCCGGAACAGTTTGGAATGCACACTTTCGTTGTCCAGTTGCGCGACCCGTCCGGGAATCGTGTTGTGAAGAGCGCTTACTTCAAGTTCGGGGTCGTACGCTCGATACTAGATGTCGCCGAGAACATCACTTCCGACCGCACCTGGACCAGCGATCGCGCCTACCGCCTGACGGGGCGCGTGCTGATCCGAGACGGCGCGACCTTAACCATCGAGCCGGGAACATTCGTGTTGGGGACTCCGGGTTCTCAGCCGCCTTCGGTTCTGGTAGTGAGCACTACCGGACGCTTGATCGCGGAAGGAACCCGATCACGTCCGATCGTAATGACGTCTTCGCAGCCGTTCGGCGAGCGGCGTCCGGGCGATTGGGGTGGGTTGATCATGCTCGGCCAGGCGCCGATCAACGTACAAGGCGGTACGAGCGCCATTGAAGGGCTTCCGGAATCGCCGGAAACCCGATACGGCGGCACTCGAGCGGACCATGACTGCGGCCGCCTGCGTTATGTGCGGGTGGAATACGCGGGCGTCGAATTGGTGGCTGCGAATGAGACCAACGGCATTACCACCGGAGGCTGCGGCACGCGAACAGTCATGGACCATCTCCAGGTTCACCTCGGTTTGGACGACGCGTTCGAGTTCTTCGGCGGCAATCAGGACGCCAAATACTTGGTTGCCTCCTATCAGATCGATGATGGCATCGACATCGACTTCGGCTATTCCGGCCGCATTCAGCATGCGGTCGTCGTTCTGGGAGCGCAAGGCGGCAACAACGGCCTGGAAGCCGACGGCAACCTGGATCAGCCCAATAACAGTCCCTTCACAAACCCCACCTGGTATAACGTCACGATGGTCGGCAACTACGCCAATGCCGCCAACCAGAACGAAGCCGTGGTCGGTGGTTTGTTCCTGCGCCGAGGGGTTGGGGGGACCTACAACAATACGATTGTGTATCACTGGCGCGGGTTCGGCGCGGCAACTTCCACAACCGCTGCTCAGGGCTTCGCCTCGCTTCAGCCGCGCATTGAGGGGGGCATTCTCAACGCCGACGGTCTCCTTGTGTGGGAAAACGGCGCGGCGGATCGCCCAGCCACCATGGAAGGTCAGTTTCAGGATCTGATCCGGCCGTGGATCTCCAACAATGGGCGCGTGAAGAAGGTAGCTTACGGAAACCCGCTGCTGCGCCGCGCTTTCGACGCCAGCAATCCGGACTTCCGCCCACTTCCGAACTCAGCGGCCTTCGGCCCCGGTTGGGTTGCGCCGCCCGACGATGGCTTCTTCGACCAGTGGGCCAACTACATCGGTGCGTTTGGAGATTTTGACTGGACAGAAGAGTGGACCAGTTTCCTCCAGGAAGAGGATATCCGTCCCTAGAGCACGGGGCCGGTTCGGAGGCCGGCCCTGTCACCGTTCCTAAGGGAGGCTCGCGATGAAGAAAATCGTCGTGGTGGAAGACGACCCGGATGTCCAAACGCTCGTCCGCTACAACCTCGAGCGCGAAGGGTTCTCAGTTTCGGCCTTAGGCACCGGCAAGGGCGTGCTGGATGTCTGCCTGAAGGAGCGGCCGGACCTGATTCTGCTCGACATCATGCTTCCGGATTCGGATGGCATCGAGATCTGCCGTAAGCTTCGCAACTCTCCGGAAGTTGCCCATGTGCCGATCATTTTTCTGACCGCGCGCGCGGCCGAGTCCGACCGAATTCTCGGCCTCGAAGTCGGCGCCAACGACTATGTGGTGAAGCCGTTTTACGTGCGCGAGCTTATCGCCCGCATCCGCACACAATTGCGCCGGCAGGAACCGAAGACCCGCGTCCTGCGCGCCGGCGATATCGAGCTGGATCGCGACAGTTGCCGCGTCCGCCGCAATGGTCTCGACCTGGATCTCACCGCCACCGAATTCCGCCTCTTGGAATTTCTGATGAACCGTCCTGGGATGGTGCTCACGCGCCAGCAGCTACTCGACGGCGTGTGGGGACACGATCGCGTGGTCACCGAGCGGGCCGTAGATGTGTATGTGTTGCGCCTGCGCCAGAAAATCGATGACAGCAACGACGCGCCGGCTTATATTCGCTCCGTTCGCGGCTTCGGCTACAGTTTCGACACTGGATGAGTGGCTCAGACCTAAGCGTCGTGGAAAGTCGAACTCCGCTCGGCTAGCGGACAGGAACGCCTCCGGCAGGCCGGCTCAAGAAGTAACCTGACAGCGCCTGAACCCCGCAATTGCCGGGAAGTGGAGCTGAAGCTCCATGCGCGCGAAGACCACCCTCCAATTCACGCTATGCAATGAGTTCCCGAACAACCAGTCCATGGACGTCGGTGAGACGGAAGTCGCGGCCGGCGTAGCGGTAGGTGAACGTTTCGTGGTCGAAGCCGAGCAGGTGAAGGAGAGTCGCGTGGAGATCATGGACGTGGACGCGATTCTGTTCCGCGCGGAACCCGAAATCGTCAGTAGCGCCGTGAACGTAGCCGCGCTTGACGCCACCTCCGGCAAGCCACATCGAAAAACCGTAAGAATTGTGATCGCGTCCTCCATCGCCGCCGAGATTCGAGCCAAAAGCAGGCAGTTCCACCGTGGGTGTGCGACCGAATTCACCGCCCCACACCACTAGCGTGTCGTCGAACAGTCCTCTCTGCTTGAGGTCGGCGAGCAGGGCGGCGATCGGCTGGTCGCATTCTCCAGCCAGGCGGGAGTGATTGCCCTTGACGTCATTGTGCGCATCCCAGGGTTGACCGGCTCCATGCCAAACCTGAACGAAGCGGACTCCCTTTTCGAGAAGCCTTCGCGCGATGAGCATCTGGCGGCCGTATTGCGTGTCACCGTACATTTTGCGGATGTGAACCGGTTCTCTAGCAACATCGAAGACATCGGCTGCTTCCATCTGCATCCGATAGGCGAGCTCGAACGACTGGATGCGCGCCTCGATCAACGGATCTTCTTCGCGGCCCCGAGCGTAGGAACGGTTGAGTTCGGCCAGCAAATCGAGCTGGCGGCGCTGATCCTCCCGGGTAACGGAGTGATTGGTGATATTTTCGATGAGCTTTTCGACCTGGGTCTGCTTGGTATCGATGTGCGTGCCCTGATAGGCGCCGGGAAGAAATGCGCAGCGCCAGTTGAAGGTGCCGCGCGTGGGCAAGCCTCCAGGACACAGCGCTATGAATCCAGGCAAGTTCTGGTTCTCGGTACCGAGGCCGTAGGTTACCCACGCGCCGAAGCTGGGGCGGACCTGTTGCTCAGCGCCGCAGTTCATCATCATGAGCGAAGGCTCATGGTTGGGGATGTTGGTGTGCATCGAGCGGATGATGCACAGGTCGTCCACGTGTTTGGCCACGCTGGGAAAGATCTCCGAAACCTCAATGCCGCTTTGACCGTGCTTGTTGAACGCGAACGGAGAAGGCCACGCCGCGCCGGTCCTGCGCTCGGTGCGCAGGTGAATCGGGATCGGCCGGCCGGCGTACTTGGCCAACATCGGTTTCGGGTCCCAGGTATCGACTTGCGAAGGACCGCCGTTCATGAAGATGTGGATGATCCGTTTGACGCGCGCCTGGAGCGGCGGCTGTTTGGCCGCGAGGGGGTTGCGCGATTCGGCTGCGAATAGAGCAGGCAGGGCCAGTGCGGGGAGGCCCATGCCGCAGCGGTGGAGAAGATCGCGCCGGGTCATATCAATCGAGAAAAGCGAACTCGTTTGATAACAGAATAACCTGAGCGAGTTGTTCCCAGGAGGAGAGTGGTTGCGGGTGAGGTCCGTGGAAGTCTTCGGCAGCGGACCAGCGGGAGCCGTGCTTCGCCTCGAGGACGGGAGCCCACGTGAAGTCGTCCGATTCGTAGTCATCGAGAGAGTCGACGATGAAGTCGATATCGTCGCCCATCGCGACGTCGATGTTGTCGAGGTTGGTTTGCACCTTCAAGGACTGGTCGCGGTTGACCGTCTCCTTGGTAACCGAATGGGCAAGCGTCCAGGAACCGAGTACGCCGAGACGGGAATGAACGATCCAGCCTCGGATTCCGTTGGTGTAGCCGAAGCGCTGTTCGAACTGATCGAGCGGCAGGGTAAGAGTCGCACGGATATTTACGTTGGAGTTGACGGGAGCGGTCCATCGGCGGACGACGGCATGATCGAGGTTGTCTCCGGGCGCGCCGCCGGTCGCGGTGAGATAGACGGCGCCCTCGGCGCGATGGGGGCGGAGGGAGCCTGGTTGCCAGGCGGATTCGGCAAAGTAGCGGAAGGGGCGAAAGATCGAGACGCGACCGGCTTTGGTGTCGAGGCTTGCGGCGCCATAGGACCAGGCGGGGAGGGTGGGCTTTAGCCTGCGCGGGGCTTCACCCCCGCCTACAAAAAGGCGACGTTCTTGCGGGGTAGGGGCGCGTCCGAGCGCATTTCGGAAGAGGGCATCGATATCTTTGGATCGTTCCGCGAGACGCCGGGCCTGTTCGGCCAGGAATGGGCTATTCAGCAGGAAGAGAGCTTGTTGAGGGACGGTCGTATTGTGGCGCTGAGCAGTATGCTGTTCTGGATCGGCATAGTTGAAGCTCTTCAATACGGCCTGCGCGCGCTCGCGCTCGACGAAGGCGTAGAGTGTACGACGGGGATCGGCCGGGATTGATTGCAGAGAGAAAGATGGGCCGCCGATGGTCCGGTCCAGTGTGCCGGCCGCGACGAGCATCGAGTCGCGGAGCGATTCGAAATCAAGACGGCGGCGGTTCATGCGCCAGAGTAGACGATTCTCAGGATCCTTCTTCCGGGCGGCGAAATTGTCGGCGCTCGATTGGCGGTAGGTCTCCGAGAGCAATATGCGACGGATGAGTTTCTTGGTGGACCAACCATCCTGGATGAAGGTATGAGCGAGATAGTCGAGAAGTTCGGGATGAGTGGGTGGCTCTCCGCGCGTACCGAAATCCGAGGGCGTGCGGATAAGTCCTTCTCCGAACAGGTGCTGCCATACTCGATTGACATAGACGCGCGCGGTGAGAGGATTCCCAGGGTCAGCGATGGCGCGAGCGAGATCCAATCGCCCGCTGCCGTGAGTGAAGGGCCGCGACCCGAGAATCTTGAGAAACTGGCGCGGCGCAACGTCACCAGGGTCATTCATGTTCCCCCGGACCAGGACGTGGGCAGGTGAGATGTGGGGTGCATCTTCAACCGACATGGCGCGCGCAGGGGCGCCGCGCCAGGCGTCATCGGCGAGCATCCGTTTGTACTGCCAAAGCAAGTTGTTAGTGGTGTTGTAATCGCCTTCGGTCTGGACTTCGGCGAAGTCTTCGAGAGGGATATCGGTGGGATCGTCATTCCATAAGCCGGAAGCTTTCGCCACCCAGCGTTTCAAAAGGTAGTGATTGAGATTGCGTTCCTTGGCGAGGTTATCCATCTGAGGAGCGGCCATACCGCGAGCTTCTTGCACAGCTTGCTTATAGCGGGCGAGTGTGGCGGGCTCGCGAGCATCGGCACGATATTCGGCAATGCGTTCAGTTTTGTAGGCGGCAAGCTGATCGAGACGCCGTTGGACCCGTTGCGGAAGCGCATCGGAGCGACCGATTGGGCCGGGGACCAGAAGCTCGCGGGTGTTCAGAAAGACGCCGTAGAGAGAATAGTACTCGCTTGTCGGAATAGGATCGTATTTGTGATCGTGGCACCGGGCACAGGAAACAGTGAGCCCCAGAAAAGAGCGGGAAACGGTGTCGATGCGATCGTCGATTTTCTCGGGGATGCCGTTGGGGCGATGTGGATCGAAACCGAGAGAAAGGAAACCGAGCGCCGGTAGGTGTTTGGAAGCCTGAAGAAGGTCAGCCGCGATCTGGTTCAATATGAACTGATCGTAAGGTAGGTCACTGTTGTAGGCCTCGATCACCCAATCGCGATAGGTATGCGCGAACGGAAAGCGGACATTGTTGAAGCCGGCGTCGGAGAAACGGGCGAGGTCGAGCCAAAATCGGCCCCAGCGCTCGCCGAAATGCGGAGAAGCAAGCAGACGGTCGACCGCTTCGGTGTACGATGCGCCATGGTCCACGCCGGGCGGGAGTCCCGTGAGGTCGTAGGAGATGCGACGCATAAGTGTCCGCCGGTCGGCGCGCGGAGATGGAGGAATGCCACTGGAACGGATGAGTGAATCGATTGTGGTCGCCGCCGGAAAGTCGCGACGAACTGGTTGCCAAGCCCGGTGATTGGATTTCACCGGTGCGGCAACAGACGCGGCTACAAGCTTCTCGTCCGGCCAGGGCGCACCCATCTCGATCCAACGAACAATCGCGTCGATCTGTTCCTGCGGGAGTTTGCCTGTAGGCGGCATTTGAATACTCTGATAGCGAATGGCAGAGACAAGTCGCGATTCGTCCGGTTTGCCGGGGACGATGGCCGGTCCATGATCCCCGCCTTTGAGCAGGCCCGCACGGGAGTCCAGCCTGAGGCCCGCGAACGAAATCGTGGCGCGAGCACTGTGGCACGCATAGCAGTTGCCGGCAAGCACCGGCCGGACTTTGGATTCGAAGAAGGCCACTGGATCGGACTGGGCTTGGCATACGTGCAAGCACAGCAGCAGCAAAACGGAGCGCATTGATGACGATTATATCGCTGCCCTCTTACGGCTGGTTTCTGGCAGGCCCCTTGTCAGTGAAGTAGGTTTTCCGCCAATACTGCGATTGACTCCAGGCGATATTTGTTTTATTATGTAATACAAATGCCGCGTCGTGTTGTGTCAGGAGCGGACATTGGCTTCGCACCTTGGCCGTCGCAATGGGTGCGTACATCGCTGCAGGACGCCGGTGACATGGCGATCGCGAGGCTGCTCGCTCCCGCCGCACGCGTCCACGCGGTCCTCAGCCTGATTGTCGGCCTACGACGATGGTGCTCGGCGGATATCTCGCTGCGTGGATTCGCCCGGGCGCTGCGACGGCTCTGGCGGGGATCGTGATAATCACCGTTGCCGTTTTGATGGCAACGAAAAGCGACAGCATGCCGCTCTGGTATCAGCTCGCGTTCCTAATCGCCGGTCCTCTGGCGTCGCTGGCCGGTGGAACGCCATTCCTGAGGAGACAGACGTGATCGCGGAATTCATGATGTTGGAGGTTCGGAACCGCCAACAATGGCGGACATGGCTGGGAGAGCACCATGCGTCGAGCCCCGGGGTCTGGCTGGTGTTCTATAAAAACCACACGCGGGTGAAGTTCATCCCTCATGAGGACTCGGTTCGCGAGGCGCTGTGCTTCGGATGGATTGACAGCCTAATCAAACGCCTCGATGACGATCGGTACGCCCTCAAATTCACGCCGCGACAGCCCAACAGCAAGTGGTCGGAAATCAATCGCAAACGCTGGGTCGAACTTAAGGCGGCCGGTCTGCTCGCGCCGCCGGGCGTGGCGGCGGCGCCAACCGGCAACACATACGCGCCAAAGCCGGCAATCCCGGACCTGCCGGCCTACATCGCCAAAGCGCTGAACGCAAATCCGAAAGCGTGGGGCTTCTTCCAGAAGCTGGCGCCAACCTACCGGCGTCACTTTGTGGGTTGGATACATACTGCTAAGCGACCGGAAACGCGGGAGAAGCGCATTCGCGAATCTGTCGCACTGCTGGCAGCCGGAAAAAAGCTCGGCTTGAAATGAGGTACGAACGGCTGCGCCCGGCTCGCCTCTAACTACGACAACATTCGGGCGAGGTGATCGAGCGTGGCGAGATCGCCTTCCAGATCGAGGCGCTTCTGCAGAGTGGCGGCGCCCGGGTTGAGGTCGCCGGCGAAGATGCGCGCCAGCGTGGCGCCATTCGTGCGGATGACCAGCTTCGGTCGAGCTGAGGTTCCACCGCGCAGGTGTGCGGACCCGTTGTTGACACTGAGCACCCAGCACTGGCTTTGGCCATTGGACTGGATCTCGTATTGAATATCGCCCTGGAAACTCGGGGACTTGGCTGGATTCAATTTGCGGCGGAGCCCATCGAGGAGAACCCACGTGACGGGACGGAGGGAGAGGGCCCAGTCGAGTTGGGAGTCCGAGCGGGAGCGGAGGATACGGGCTATGGCGTCTCGGCGTGGAGGATCGGGATTGACTGAGAAGGGCTCGCTCTGGACGCGGATGACGTAGTCGTTGGGAGCGGTGCGAGCAGGGGTGCGGCGGGCGAGGGCTTGTTCGATCGAGGCGCCAAGCCGTTCTAGTTTGGCGCGGTCCTTTTGCACGATTTGCCCGGTGAAGCGGGGTATCACGCTCTTGCTGAACAGTTCGAGGGATTCGCAGATGTGTTCATGGCGATTGCGGCCGGCTTGCATGACGAAGATCACCTGGTCGACACCAGCCCGCTCGTATCGGCTGATGAGGTCCGCGATTTGATCCGGGGTACCGATCGCGCCGCGGAGGGAGCCGAGTCCGTGCTGAAGAAGTTTCATTCCTAGCGGGGCCTGGTTGGGGGTGACGATTTCGCGGGCGAAGCCATAGTCGCGGCGGTTGTTCTGGAACTCATCCCAGATGCTGGTTTGCGATGGACGGTGCTGTCCGAAAACGTAGAAGTGTGAGAGAGCGTATCCGAAAAAATGTGCGCCGTCGATCCCGCGCTCGATGGCGGTGGCTTCATCCGTGTGGCACATCATGGGCAGGGCGACGGCGACGTTCGGGTTGACGGCGAAGCCGCCTGGAACACACTGATCGGAGGCCAGAATGCGATAGTAGTCGTCAACCCACTCACGAGACTCTTCGGGTTCTATGAACGAGAACGAAAGAGCCCCGATGCCCTTGCGGGCCGCAGCCAGGATCGTGTCGCGCCGGCTGCAGGCGACCCAAAGCGGTGGATGGGGCTTTTGTTTGGGTTTCGGGAGGACATTGCGCGGCGGCATGCGAAGGAATCGGCCTTCGTAGCCGGCGAAGGGCTCTTCGACAAGCATGCGGGTAACGGCGTCAAGGGCTTCCTCCCACTGTGATTTCTTTTCCGCACGGTCGACGCCGAAGCCGCCCAGCTCAGCTTGCGAAGCGGCTTCACCAGTGCCGAAATCCACGCGACCGCCAGAGATGAGGTCGAGTGTAGCGATGCGCTCGGCGACCCGGGCCGGATGGTTAAACTGATGAGGAAGCTGGACAATACCGTGGCCCAGGCGGATGCGGCGGGTACGCTGGCTGGCGGCGGCCAGGAAGACTTCCGGGGCGGAGGAGTGGGAATACTCTTCCAGGAAGTGATGCTCGACCTCCCAGACATAGTCGAAACCCAGGCGGTCGGCGAGTTCGATCTGATCGAGAGCATCGAGGAGCAGGCGTTCCTCGGCGTCTTCAGTCCACGGACGGGGGAGCTGATGCTCGTAGAAGATGCCGAATCGCATGTTGTACACTATTCTTGCACCTGGTTGAGTCACGCCAGTGTTTGCCATGCGCTATGATAAATAGCGGCTGTATCGCCGATTCGAAGGAGTAACCCATGGGACCGCTAGGCTGGCAGGAGACGATTTTTATCTTCATCCTTGCCTTGCTCGTTTTCGGCCCCAAGAAGCTGCCGGAATTGGGCAAAACGATAGGCAAGGCGATGACAGAGTTCCGGCGGGCATCGAGCGAGCTCAAGTCCACTTGGGATCGCGAGATGACGCAGATGGAACGGGAAAATGAGTCGTTGAAGGAAGAGGCGCGAAAGATCGAAGGCGAGCTTTCGAGTAGTTATAACGACTATAACTACAACTACAATAACGACAACTCCTCCTACGACTCGGGCTACGAGTATGGATACGGTTCGGATGGCAACAGCCAAACGGCCAACGCAGACTCATCGCAGGTAGGCGCTTCCGCAACTCAGGGCGCCGAACAGACCGCGCAGACAGCAGCTTCGACAGGCGATGCTCCGGCATCAGCCACGGCTGAAGCTCCTGTTTCGGGCACGGACTCCACACCGGTTACGGTAGCTGACGGTTCCGTCAATGGACCGCCCAAGTCCCCAACCGCTCAGGACAACGGCTCCTCCGGCGCTTCCGAAGTTCGGTCATGAGTTAGTGGGAGCCGTTCCGAGAACGGCTCCCTCACGGTAAACATATGGATCCGTCAGACAAGAAAGGTGTGCCCGTGAGTGAAGGCCAGACTTCACTCGAAGGAACCACCGACGCCACCGACGCGTATACCTATCACGACGACTCAGGTTATACGGAGCACGATTCCGTTCAAACCGAGCCATCGAACCTTCCGGCCACTACGGGCGCTTCGCAGCCTCCTCCTCCTTCCACCCCTCCTGTGAGCCACGACGAGGAGGATCCGGATGAAGAAGGCATGCTCCGCATGTCGTTCATGGAGCACCTCGATGAGTTGCGCCGGCGGATTATCCGCGCGCTGATGGGCATCGGGATCGCCTTCGGTTGCAGTCTCTATTTCACCGACCGTTTGTGGAAGATCATTCAACAACCGTTCAAAGGAGCGATGGCGATCAACGGGATTCCGGACGCGAAGCTCGTGGTCACCGGTCCCATGGAGGCGTTTTCTATCATCTGGATCAAGCTGCCGATTCTGTGCGCCCTGTTCATTGCGTCGCCGTGGATTCTGTACCAGGTGTGGTCGTTCATCGCACCCGGGTTGTACAAGCGGGAGCGCCGATGGGCGGTGCCCTTCATCTTCTTCAGCGCCAGTCTATTCCTCCTCGGAGGCACGTTCGCCTATTTTGTAGCGTTCAAACTGGGCCTGGGGTTCTTATTGGGGATCGCGCTCGTGAACGATCTCACCACGATGGTGAGCATCACAGACTACTTCGACCTATTTTTCAATGTGATGCTCGGCATGGGTTTGGTTTTCGAGATCCCAATCCTGATCTTCTTCCTGTCCCTACTGCGGATTCTGAGCCCGGCGTTTCTGGTGCGGAACTCGCGGTATGCGCTTCTGATTATCGTAGTCCTCGCGGCCATCGTTACTCCGACTCCAGACGTGGTCAACCTGATGTTGATTTCGGTGCCGATGACGCTGCTCTATTTCGTGGGGGTTTTTGCAAGCTACCTGCTCTGGCTGAGCCGTGAAGGAAAGCGCTTCCCATGGGGATGGTTCCTTCTGATCATTGGAGGGCTAACCCTATTGATCGGCGGAAGCCTATACCTGGCGATAGCCAAATACGGATATAAACTCGTCAACACCTGGCCGTACCTGGTTCGGTGATCCGGTTCCGCCACAGTCCTTATTCCGCCGATAAGGCAAGTGAGGGACTGTTGCCATGGATGTACACAAGCTGATCCGGGAGTTGCTCGAGGAGCGGGACCGAGTGAATGAAGCAATTGCCAAATTAGAAGGATTGGCGACCCGGGCGCCGCTCGCGACTCCCAGGCGAAGAGGGAGAAAGTCGATGAGCTTCAGCGAGCGAGCGGAGGTTGCCGAGAGGATGAAGAAGTATTGGGCGGCGTCGCGGAAGAAGAAGAAAAACGGCCGGTAAAGGGCCGCTCTATGGAATTCCGCGCGACCGATTACGGAATCCAGGCCACTAACTCGATCTCGACGCGCGTTTCAGTATCCGGGAAAATAGCTCCCAAAGCGGTCCGCGCCGGGGCGTCCTTCTTGAAATATTCCGCGTAGGCTTTGTTGAAGGCGGGCTTTTCGGCCTTCACGTCAGCGAGAAACGCCGTGACCTTGAGCACGTTGTCGAGTGAAGAGCCAACGGCTTCCAGGTTGGCTTTCTGCTTTTTCAGGATGTCGTGAGTCTGCTCGGCGATATCAGCTCCTTTGCCGGTGAGACCGGAGCTATAGAAGAGATTGCCCAGGCGCACACCGCCGTTGACCTTCTGTTTGCCGGCGGAAGCGGCCATCGCGGCGGGTGCGGCGGCGACTGCGGCTCCGGCTGTGAGAAACGCTCTGCGTCCCTTTTTCATTGCGTAGTACCCTCCCGATTGAGATACCTCCAAATTGTATACCCAACGGCGGGGAAAAGTCCGGCGATGAGGAAAGCTTCGTCGTAGCGGCGCTGGTCGAACAGGCGCCCAAAGCCAGGCATCACGAGCGCGACTACGGCGCCCCACGATCCAGCGGTAAGACCTGCAATGAGACCGGCGTAGCGCGACGAGAACACATGAGTGGCATAGCTGATGGGCGTGATGATGAATCCGGCGGCCATGAACATGGCGAAAAATAACTCGAACAGCACGAGGTCGATTCTGCCAAAGGCAGGCACCACGGCGAGCAAGAGGCTGAAGAGCGTGCACGCGCCCATAAGCCATCGGTAGGCGGTCATGGGGCGGCGCGCCGACTTGAGGGAACGATCCGTGATCCAACCCCAGACGAAATATCCGATCTCCCAGCCGAGCGGGGGAATCCAGAGAATCTTTCCGACGTCCAGTTGCGACAGGCCCATCACCCGGTTCAGGTAGATGGCGGACTGGTACAGAACGAACGCCAAGGGGAATCCGCCGAGAGCGTAAACGATCATGAAGCTCCAGACGCGGCGGTCGCGCCACGACATCGGCTTGGCGAGTGAGGTTGCGGTTGGTGTGTGGCGCGCCATGTCGGGACGTCGGCTGACAAAGAACCAGATCGCGAGCCAGGTGAGTCCAATCAGTCCGGTGAACCAGAAGGCTGCGCGCCAGCCCCAGCGGGTGGCGATGGGAGTGACGATGATCGGGGTGAGGATGGCGCCGAGCGATCCGCCGCTATAGGAGACCGCGATGCCGCGCGATTGCAGGTGTATGGGCAGCGACTGCACGGCGGCTCGGAGCCCGCCCGGGAATGTGGCGCCTTCGCCGAAACCGAGCGCGGCGCGAGCGATGGCGAAGCTCCAGAAGCCCGTGGCGAAGGCGTGGGCGGTGGAAGCTAGGGTCCAGAAGGAGACGGAAGCAGTCATGCCGGCGCGGAGCCCGAAGCGGTCGAGGATGCGGCCCCAGATGGGATTCGAGATCGTGTAAAGGATCGAAAAGGCGGAAATGATGTAGCCGTACTGCTCGACCGAGAGCCCGGTTTCTTTGAGGATGGTGGGAGAGAGGAGGGCGAGGGTGTTGCGATCCACATAGCTGATCAGGGAGACCAGCAGCATTGTTAGGGAAGGGATCCAGATGGAAGGCCGCAACCGGTAAGTCTACTAAGGTTCGCCCGGACGGAGGCCGGCGGTTCGATTCCGTCCCTGGCCACCTGAAATTCAATAACTTACAACTGGTTTTGAACCGACGAATGCAGTCCATGCGGAGTGGGAGCCACGCTCCTCCGCTGTTATCGCCGGTGCCGAGCCGCCGAGGAATGATGATGCAACAAGCTGTTGCACGGTTGGTTCGATGAGCGCCAACTTCACAAACCGTGAGCATCGCGCTTCGTGAACGCATTCTTAAGCAGCATCACCTTTTAAGCGATGGCCCGCCTCCAGGGGAGAAGCCTGCCCTTATTCTTTTCCGGGAGCGATGAAATCGATCACTTGGCGATCGTTCCGTCGATACATGCTGAAGTCAGTGCGATCGATGGTCAGCACTTGGGATCGGGCATGCAACTCGGTCATGACGACGATCGACGCGTCGGCCAGATCCATTTGCTGGTATCGCGACATCAGCGTTCGAATGCGCGGCCAGTGCGCCGAGAGATCGAACTCCAGCCGAACTGCTTCGCGTTCGAGCAATTGGAACAGGGGATCGACCGCGAGACCATCCTCGCGCAGAAAGTATACAACTTCAGTGAGTACAGATTCGCAAACGAGCATGGGAGCCTGCACTTGCTTCATAAGCACGACGGCCCACGCGTGATACGGATCGTTACGATTGAGATAGGCAAGGAGCGGACCCGTGTCACAGATTGTGATCACGGTCGCCTGAACCTGTTGCGGGCGTTCGTTGCCGGCCGTCGACTGCCGGCCAAGCTGCCAGCGAGGTCGGCACTAATTGCGTAGACCGACTCACCAACATGACGCGGAGCCTCGATACGCTCGCGAATGAGCGCCGCGACGCTGCGTCCGCTCTGGCGCGCCTCCTCCCTGAGTCGTCGGGCAACAGGCTCCGGCAGCTTGATCGTGATACCTTTCATGCCGCTCATAACAACAGAGTAACTCGAATCTGACAGATCGGCAATACCGCCACGGCCTTGACCTTCGTCCTACTCCTTTGGCCAAGGAGAAACTAAGGTTCAACTCTATCCTTTCCCGAAATCGTGCCAACCAGCAAAACGCCCGGAGATCCACTGGACCCAAAACGAGGAGCGCAAAGGCCGTTCCACGGTAAATTGTCGCGTGCACCCCTCTCGCCGAAAATCTATCCAAGCGGAATCCCGTATGTCTTAGCACCCTCATAAGGACCTTGTGCTGTTTTCTGATATCGCCGCTCCACTTCCACCAGCTTCAGATCCCGGTGAACTCGCAACAGCGAATAGCTCCGAGGCGTTGACTCCGGTCGCGCCTTCGCCGCCGCGCCAAACGATCCGCTGCCAACCACGTGAATCCGGCGCGCGGCGTCGAGGTAATGCAGGGCGTCGTCACGCTCGGCGTGTACGTCTCCGTGGAGCAAGATGCGAAAGCCGGCTTCGCCCAGCCGCATGGTCGCTTCTATATCCGCGATCTTCCGGTCTCCGGCCGCGGCGTGATGCCACACCGCAATCCCGAGCGGCGCCTTTCCCGCCTGCCGCAGCGCTTTACTTAGCGCGTCGTTGTTCAACGAGGCGCGTTCGGGGTAATACTGATCGATCTCCCAGGCCGAATTGAGGGCGAGGAAGTGCAAACCGCCTTCGCCGGGGATCAGGTCGAACTGCTCGGCGGGATCTTCTTTGTAGGCCTTGGCTGAGTACAGGTTGTGATAAAACATCCCGAATCGATAGAAGCGCGAGTTGTATTTGTCGTTCGGTTTCGGCTCTCCGCCGACGACTGGCTTGCCCTGCGGGTCCCTGTGGAGAAGTCTCCTCTCCACGGTGAAGTAGTCGTCGCTCTGCACCAGGTCATGATTCCCTGGCGCAAGAACGATCCGCAACGCATCCAGCCCGAACCCTTCGCGGAGCGCGGTGACGAACTGCGTAGCCAGCGCCCAACCATTTTCGTTGCATCGGTCGGCGAAGTCGCCTGAGATCACCAGGTAATCCAGCCGCTTGCCCTGCATCATGCCGCGCAGATCTGCCTCCAGCGGCTGCAAAAGCGTATCGACCTTCATATCCGCTGTGAAATGCAGATCGCTGAGGTGCAGCACCAGCATCGGGTCCGTTGTGGGCTCCTTGGGATGGGTCACCGCCGCCGTCACCTTCGAGGCCGATTCCCGCGTCCGCGCATCGATATCGGTCTTCAGCGCGGAAAGCTGCCGCTGGCTTTCGGGCGTCGGCGCGGCGGCAAACAGAGAATACTTTTCATCGCATCGCGGGCAACTCACCTCGGTCTTGCTATCGGCGAGCCGGCCCGCCAACAGATCTTCGGAAAACTGAAAGCTGCAATTGCGGCATGAGAAGGCTAGGCCGGATAGAATCTTCACACCCTGGCTTTCGAGCTGATCGTCTACGAAATCGCGGAACAACCGCCGCTGATCCGCTTCAGCCCGGCCGCCGAAGAACAGATCCAGGTGGCCCCGGCCTTTGGACCGGTCCGCGCGGCGGATACCAAACGTTCCTTCCGTCTCCGAGCCGAACTCGGCATAGCTCGCCCACAAGCGCACCGGGCCGAACTTCCCACTCACCGCCAGCCGTGCCACCAGCGATGCGTAGATATTGTCGATGGGCCCGCTGAAATCGTAATAGAGCGGCGCGGAAGGCGGCAGCGTACCCTCGTGCTGCATCAGGTCGTGGAAGAGCGTGGGAAAGACCAGCAGGCCCTGATGGTCGAAGCAAAGGCCATGCTCTACCATCAGGCGCACCACGCACTCGAGCACCGTGCGTTCCTGGCTGCGCGGGGTCAGTCGCTCGGCGGTGGTGAGGCCGGGGAACTCCATCGCTGAGGAAAGGACGCGGTCCTGCGCCAGCACCGGCACGCGACTGGGGTGTGTGCGGGCCGCCTGCACCAGCGAGCCGGCGTAACGCGAGATCACGTCGACGCGCAGCACCAGAACACGGTCGCCAGACTGCAAGAGAATGTCGACGATCTGGCCCTCCCGATTCAAATGACCCAGCGTGGTCTCCAATTCGCCGCGTTTGTAGCGAATGCGCTCGCGGGCGAGCCGGCTCTCGAGATCCGCCAGGAAGATCACGGATTCGCCGCTCTGGCGTTTGTTGGCCAGGAACTCGCGAATCTCGTGGAACGCCGCCGGCCGGCTGACGGGAGCCAAGCTCTCCCAGTCGATCGCCGCGTGCAACTCGTGGCGGAGTTGCGCGACGCCTTCGTGCCCCTCCTGCTTGGCGCTGACGGCGATAAATTGCCGGAACCCAAGTCGCTGTCGGAGCCCTTCCACGTCGTGTACCTGTACCACTCCCGGTTCGTCGGCTTTCGTCCGGATGAGCAGCTTGCGCAGCGGCGCAGCCGCTTGGGCCGAGAGACGTTCGTCCCAGGCCTCAGCCGACTGCAAACCGACCGCGCCGCGCGCGGCATCGAATAGCACCAGCGCCACCGTCGTATCGCGAACGAATAACTGGTTCACCAACTGGTATTCGTCCTGGCCGCCCAGGTCCCAAAGAAAGATCTCGCGGTGCTGGCCTTCGGGAGCCGTGCCGGCGGGATGGAGCTTTTCCGGGGACAGCGTCCATGTCTGCATGCCGTGGGTGGTGGGCTGGTCTGGGACGTAGCAGTCTTCCGCGAGGCGTCGGGCGAGGCAGGTCTTGCCGGCATTGCTGTCCCCGGCAAGCACGACTTTGGCCGAGGTTTGCAGGATCTGGCGGGTGGCAGGAGCCATGGCGGCAGGTTGCGCGGCGGCGGCAAAGAAATCGCCAATGTCCCAGGCCGGAGTGAATCCGAAATCGAGTCCTGCCGGTACATGACGGTAGCTCTGCGCGGATTGCTGGTGGAGAAGCTGGCCTCTGGCCGCGTCCCACATTCGAAGCACGCAGTTCGAGTCCAACGAGGCGAGGACCCGGTTATCCCGTGACCACGCCAGATGCGTTACACCCACCTCGTGCCCCTCCAACACTAGCTTCTCGCGGCCGGCGGCCGCATCCCATAGCCGCACAGTATAGTCAGAGGAGCCGCTGGCCACCGTGCGGCCATCCGGCGACCAGGCCACACTCAGGACCCCGCGGGAATGGCCCTCCAGCTTGTGGCGTGCGCGGCCGGTGGCCGCATCCCACAGCCGCACAGTGTTGTCAACGGATTCGCTGGCCACCGTGCTGCCATCCGGCGACCACGCCACACTCTGGACCACGTGGGAATGGCCCTCCAGCTTGTGGCGCGCACGGCCGGTGGCCGCATCCCACAGCCGCACCGTGTGGTCAACGGAGCCGCTGGCCACCGTGCTGCCATCCGGCGACCAGGCCACACTCGGGACCCCGCGGGAATGGCCCTCCAGCTTGTGGCGTGCGCGGCCGGTGGCCGCATCCCACAGCCGCACCGTGTTGTCCCAGGAGCCGCTGGCCACCGTGCTGCCATCCGGCGACCACGCCACACTCTGTACCCCGTGGGAATGGCCCTCCAGCTTGTGGCGTGCGCGGCCGGTGGCCGCATCCCACAGCCGCACCGTGTGGTCATCGGACCCGCTGGCCACCGTGCTGCCATCCGGCGACCACGCCACACTCTGGACCCCGTGGGAATGGCCCTCCAGCTTGTGGCGCGCACGGCCGGTGGCCGCATCCCACAGCCGCACCGTTTTGTCCCAGGAGCCGCTGGCCACCGTGCTGCCATCCGGCGACCACGCCACACTCTCGACGCGCTGGGAATGGCCCTCCAGCTTGTGGCGTGCGCGGCCGGTGGCCGCATCCCACAGCCGCACCGTTTTGTCCCAGGAGCCGCTGGCCACCGTGCTGCCATCCGGCGACCAAGCGATCTGAGAGATTGGACCTGAGTGCCCTTCCAGAAGCAGATACTCCCCGGAGGCCACACGCCATAACCAGACGGCGCCATCCCCCAGCCCCTCGAGCCCTCCCGCCGCCGCCACGCAACGCTCATCGGGCGACCACGCCACGATTCCAAACAGCGACGGCCTCCGCCCGATCGCCATGCGGAACGAAACCGGGGAACCAGCCTGATCTGCCATCCAGCGCAGTCTAACGCAACTCGCGCCTACTCCGGTAGCCTAACAGGAATACGTTCCTACCCGCCACCAGCAATGGATACGGTCACAAGTGAATTCAAAATATTTGAACTTTTTTGTCATTCAACTTGCCACTTTTCCCAAGTCTGCAGGCGACGCGCTCGCGTATGCTCCCCATCTGCGGGGGGTCCACGCTCCCAGGTGTGCCGATCAAGCGGGTGTTATTTCAGTTCGCAAGGGGCGACCAGACTGTGCCGAATCCAGCCAACAGCGCATGGATACGCGCGGCCTACATGCGCGAGTGGGTTTTGCTCTACCGGCACGATCTAGCCCGCGCGGCTGGACGAACATGGCTTGATGAAGACCAAGCGTCCATGCGTCACGACGTGGCGCGGACACTCGTGTCTGCCGCGCCGAGACTCATCTCGGCGCTCGGCTTGTCAGAAATGCACGCTAGGGCTGCCTGCACCTTCTCGGAGCCAGTCCGGGTCTGCAACTACCGTCGCAAGAACGGCCGCTTACACGCATGCGACCCCAATCCGGGAGTGCTACCTTCCTCGTAGTTAACGCTCCATTTGAATTATGCGCAGATGCGCTTGCCCGCTGGGCTGACAAACATTTTGAGACAAACGTCGCGTCTTCTCATCCCTTCCGGGTGACCGTGACGCCGCGAACAACTGCGTCGAGAAAATCCTTTGCCCGCCGCGCCAGTGTATCGACCGCTTCTGGCGTCGTGGGCCGCGGAACGAATGGCTCGGAGATATTTTCGCAACAAAGCGGAATCTTGCCGCCGTTGTTGGCCACTGCTCCCAGCATCGCGTAGTGATCCGTCTGCCCGTAGCCCGGACCGCAAGTGGCGCGTTGACCGCCGTAGACTCGGAAGTCCTTGATGGCGAACCCTCGAGTCATCGAAGCGCATTTCGTGAAGTCGGCGTTCGCGTCCACATTCGGGTACCACCAGGTGTTGCCGGCATCGTAGAATACAACCACGCTCGGATGGTTGAGCTCGCGCACGACCGAAGCGGTCAGCTCGCCGGTTGCGGTAACGCCGCCATGCTGCTTGACAGCGATCGTGACATTGGCCTGGCGCGCGTGATCCGCGATCTCGTGTAGCGTCCGGACGAAAGCGGGGCGATGTTCGTCAGTCGACTTTGGAGATCCAAATACCAACAGGTTCGGAATACGCGCCGCCTGTGCCTGATCGATTCGTCTTTTATGGGCATCAACCGCGCCGGGATTCTCCGGATAGAAGGACGCGAACATCAACACGGTTTCCAGGCCGCTCTCGCGGCAAACTGCGATGAGCTCACGGGCCCGGTCCGCGCCCGCGTCGGGGGCGATCACAGGAGTGCTGCGTTTCGAGGAGTCCGTCTGATTCGGTCCCCAGGCGATGAAGCGAAAGCCCGCGGACGCGATGCCTCTGACGGCGCGCTCGAACGAGAATTGCTGGAACGGGATCGTCATACACGCAACCTGGAAATCGGTACGCGGAGATGTTTGCGCGGCGGCCATGCCGGCGGCAAGGGTTTGCAATGCACTTCGGCGGGTCATTGCGACTAAGATACCCGATTGTGGGGCTGGATGGCATCCGGGATGGCATCCTGCGCGGTAGTTAGTACCAACGCTGCCCGAGCAGCTACTTCCCAAGATCCAGGACAGGAGTTGAAAAACCGTCGATGCGGTTCTCCGCCAACTCGATTCGTTTCGCCTCCTTGCTGATCCGGACCCCGACACGGCTGGCGGGTTGACGCGTTTCGATCAGAGTATTGCGCTTCAACATCACCGACTCCGTCACACCCTCGATGTCGACCGCGACGCCGTTTTCGGCGCCGCTATCCACCACTCGGTTAGCTTCGATATGATTCCTGCTCGGCGAAAAGCTCGGACCGTGCTCCTGCCGCAGATAGATCCCGGTTTTCCCGCTGCGCAGCACCTCGTTGTTTCGGACCACGTTGTCCGTGTCATTGTGACCGATGGACACGCCGAAGCGCTTGTTATCGAGCATAGCGTTCTTTTCCACCAGCCCCCATTTGACTCCCCAACAGAAGAAGAAGCCGATGTCGTTCCGCTCCAGTTTGCAGGCGGTGACTACCGGCCTCTGCGAACCTGAGCCGGGATGGAGACCAAAGCCCGCGTTGTCATGACTGTGGCAATCCTCCACGCGAACATCATGACACACCTGCCAACTGATCCCGTCGCCATTGAAGTTGCGGGCGGTCACCTGCCGCAGGTTGATTCGGTTGCTCTCGCGCAGGAAGATGCAGCCCACATAGTTGCCGTTTAGAAACTCGCTATTGGCGCGATTGCCATCGAGACAAATATTCTCGATGGCCGCGTCCGAGATCCGGAATCCGTCGAAGAGCGCGAATAGAGTAGACGCATTGGCGCCGCCTTTGGTCCAGAAATTCTCGACCAGCATCTGGTTGAGCTTGAAGCGATTGCCACTGCGGGCCACCAGGGTGCGCTTATAGGTGTCGAAGCTCCCGTTGTTCGGGTTTTTCGTGCGTAGAACGATCCCATCTCCGACTGCGAAGCCCGCGGCATTGGTGAGCGTGACTTCCTGGTCGTACCAGTCGGAATTCTCGGCAAGAGGCGTTTTGACCGACGGTTCCTTGATACAAACCGAATCGCGCCCGCTGCCGGCAATACGCACGCCGGAGCGCAATTGCACAGCGTTCCGAAATCGGTACTTGCCGGGCAGGATCTGCACCGTCCCTCCGCCTAAGCCGGCCACATAGTCTACGGCGGCTTGAATGGCGCGATTGTCGGAGCCCACTAGGTCAGCCTTTTCCGGGCCAACCGTGATCCTGATGCGCTGTTCCCAACTGGGCTCAATCACATCACCCGAAGTTGCGCGCGGACGAGTGACCGCGGGCGCTTTCGGGCCGATGTCGGCGGCGGAAAGCATGCCCGCGCCGAGCATTGCGGGGGTCGCGCCTAAAAACATGCGCCGGTTCATTGAGAACCTCCTAAAGATAGCGTTACGGCCATGGTATACCCGTCCACGTAAGCGGAGCAAGGCGCGGCGGACCGTCGATTCTCCACGTTTCAGGCGGCCGGGACGGTCGCTGGAGGCCCTGGCTTCGGCATGGTCAGTTTCGCCGATAGCGCGCTAAGCATTCGGTTGGGCTTGCGAATGACCTTCTGAACTTACAAGGTCGCGTCAAAATCCGAACCGTACCGCCAGAACATCCAGGCCTGCGCTACAAACGCCACCGTCACCGGCAGCACACACTTTTCGAGCACCAACGGCCGCGCCAGCGCCCCATACAAGGCTGTTAACCCAGCCACCAGGTATAGCCAGGCGATCAACGTTCCAATCAGTTTGATCGCAGAATCCTGCGGTAACTTCGGCCAGAACGCGTTCGACACCATCAGACACGTCACGCCGTAAAAACTCCACTTCACCGCCGACCATGTCCGCATCCAGCCGAGCCACGAATCGTTACCATTCAGCATCGTGAGAATCCCCGCATTCTCCGCGACGTCGGAGATCATCGTTGCAACGGCCGCCGCCATCGCGATCTTCCCAAGCCATCTGCAAGGAGCGCCGCCCCGCAGGATTACCAGTTGTCCGATCCGCACAAATACTATCCCGTACCCGACCAGAAACAGGAAATCCAACCACACGCTGCGCTTCATCCCCGTCCAAATGCCGGAACCTTTGGGCCCGGTAATCCGGTGCGCCTGCTCAGCCGATTCGGCCATCTCGTAGGCAAGAATCGGCGAGTTCCACTCGTCCGGCAACCGCTTAGGTTTCCCCGGCCCTAACCAAGACATCAATATCGCCACAGGAATCAGGAACAGCGTCCATCGGATCACTGATTTCCGTAGACCAGCCGGATTCATGGCTTGCACGCCTCGATCTTGCCTAAGAACTGGCCCACGATCCGGATGGGATTCTTGCAGTCTTGTCTTGCCTTCTGCAGCTCCTCCCAGTCGTTGTCGATCTCCTTCACCTGTGGCCCTGTCAGGTGCCACGAAAGGGGAACCTGCCGTTCTCGCGGCTCGAATACCACACGCGCCATTCGGACACCGCGCTTGTCCAGCGCTTCCGCCAGCACCTGGATTGCTATATCGTTCCGCACACGTTGCGCCGACTCCCGCATGTTCAGCAATGCAATTCCGGGTGCGACTCCTTGAAAGAGGAATCCGGGGCTTCCGCCATCCCTTGTTCCGCCCCGCGAAGCGCGGATCTCGACTACGAGCACCGCCGGACACTTCAGATTCACCGGACCGTTGGCGTCTTTGTCGTAAGCCTGATCGAGGAACGACATCGCTGAAGCCACGCCATAGTTGTCGTAATAGCCGCCGTCCACGAAGTGATACCGGTCGGGCGCCGCCAGCGAAGCGTTTGAGCGCGCGGCTGGGGAAACATAGGGAAACGCCGCTGACAGCGCCACTGCTCCAGAGATCGTAGGATCGCTCACCGTGTCCGCGTTCCCGTAATAGTCGTAGAATGTCTTGGGCGGTTGGGCGCGCCCTTCCGTGGCTGGAGCGAAATCGAATGTGGTTAGGGCCACGCCCTCTCCGGATTCCACTACCGTAACGTTGAAGATCACCGCGGGCCGATCGCCTTGGGCCACGTCGGCACGCAGCGCCGAAAGAGGCTTGGCATAGTTTCCGTCACGGTCCCAGACCCGAGCCACGGCCCAGGATCGGGTTAACGTTCGCGGCACGAGGTACGGCGCTACCAGACGGACAAAGTCGGGCCCCACCAGTCCCCAACCGACCGCATCCAGGCTGTTTCGCGCCGCGCTCTCGAAAACGATGCGGCGCCGGTCCTGCGGAATCGTTCCGTTCTTATACTCCTGAACGAAGTGCATCGTTCCCATGCTGCCGCCGGATGCTGCGCTTACCAGCCGAACGGATTTCAAGAAGTCGTCCGAGTATTCATCGGCCAACCCGTGCAGCACGCGCGCGGCCCAGACACCGGCTTGAATCCCTCCGCCGCTGGCGCAGACGATGATCGGCCGCCCGGTCTTTGTAGCGCCCAGGATTACATCCGGCGTCAGTCGTGGCGGCCGGGGCACATTCTGCACCTCGAAAAAGTAATCGGCATCCGGCCACTGCGCGGCAGCGAATAGGAGCAGCAGCGTGGGTAGGATCACCGGCACACGAAAACGGTCGAAGAAGAACGAAAGCGCGGCAAGTCCGTAACAGACCACAGCCAACAGCATGAATACGTAGGCCAGAGCTGGAGGATTCGGCAGCCACGCCGACCAACTCTGCTCCGACCCGGCGAGCAGCGCGTATTTGGACAATCCTGCAGCCACATAGATCACCGAAAACATCACCATGAGGAAGATGGCGAGCATGTGCCCCCGCAACAGGATCATCGTGGGCTTGCGGGCCGGATCGAGATAGCCTTCTTCGGAGAAAATGAACCATTGCGCGATCCACTGTGCCAGTGGTCCCCGGCTGTACTTCTGATACAACTTGTATCCGGCCAGGAATAGGCCACCAAACACTACAACCCCGACCGCCGCCCCACCCACGACCGCGAGCTTGCTCTCGGAGACCTGCAACGCACCCAGTAGAACCAGCACAACCACAGGCACCGAGCAAATCAAGAACAACACCCAGGATTTCCACTTCTCCCAGGGCTCCCAACTCCGCGCGCCGGGAAATCGCATCCGCCCGTAATGCAGCACCAACAGCGAGCACAACCAGACAGCCGTCGCCGCGAGCAGCGTTCCGAGCATCACCCACGTTGCACCGCGAAACCGCAGATCGAACAATCCCTCGAACATCGCCCGCGCCGGCGAAAACGCGAATGCACCAAGCGGCGCGAGTGCTATTGCCACCAACCAACATAAGAGCGGCACTCGCAGCAGGTACAGGAACGGCAACCAGCTCAACATCGGGCTTCGGTCGTTATATCACGTTCCAGCACGTCTGTTGACCTGGGCTTCTCGTCCCTGTCGTGTTCTTATGAAGCATGATCCCTCCGATCGTTCTGTGGTTCCTCCAACTTCCCGAGTGCGCTTGCGCCATCCCGGAGGCTATTACGGCGGCACGCCAAGGCTTCGCTTTCCATCAGGATCGGCGCCTCGCCGACGCCAGTGCCGCCTATTCCAAAGCACTCCGTGCGGAGCCTCCCCGCGATCCAAGCCCAGCCGAGAAGGAACTCATTTTGCGCGCCGCTCCCCTGCTGGGTGTTACCCAATCGGAGCCCCTTCCGCTCAAGGACGTAGCCGCGATCCTGCACCCCAACGGCAGCTGGATCAGCTATCACCTCTTCTGGGAAGACGACATCGACTTTCCCGATGACAACGACCCCTGCGATCACGAGATCATTTGGGTCGAGCTTGACAAGGCTAAAACACAGCCGCGCGCGGTTTACTCCTACTTCCACGGCCGGATCCTACAGAGCCCCCTCGACTCCCCCGAGCGTCCGCGCATCGCGATCCAATGGGGCAAGCACGGCTCGCTCGTTCCAACTTGGCGCGCCGACGTCGAATCCGAGATGCGAGAGACGTGGCAAAAACTCTCGACCCGTGGCCGCGACTCTCAGGATTCGCCTCTCTCCCGTGGCTGGCCGCTCAAGTTTAGCGGTCCATGGGAAGAATTCATTCGCTTCTCGAAGCCCGTCGATACCGCCGTTTGGCTTCGCAAGAACGCAATGATAAAAGTCTCATGTTTCAACAACGCCGTGATCAACCGCCATTTCCTGCGCTACAACTTCGCCGCCAAGACCGAATGGCCTTCCCAATTGTGCCACTGACTCGTGGCGCGGACTTTAGTCTGCCGCGCCCGACTCGTCGGGACGGGTCCGACTTTGTGGGAACCTGTAGTCTCGTCGCACGGAAGTAGCGGATTCCGGAAGTCGGCTACTGGACAGCCTTAGCGGAGAGCGGTAGTATGATGGATCTCGCCTCTCTCTTGCAAATGCAAGTCGTCGCCAAACTGATCGACACTACTCTCTGCATCGGTTGCAAGGCTTGCGAAGTCGCCTGCCAGGAATGGAACGACCAGGAGTTCACTCTCGGCACATTCTACGGCACTTACCAGACATTGCCCACGCTCGCGCACAATTTTTGGAATCTGATCAAGTTCAACGAGTTCGAATCGAATGGCGCCATGTCGTGGCTGATGGCGAAGTACCAGTGCATGCACTGCGCCGATCCCGGCTGCCTTCGCGCTTGTCCTGCGCCTGGCGCGATCGTCCAGAAGCCGAACGGAATCGTCGACATCGTGCAAGAGAACTGCATCGGATGCGGCTATTGCATCACCGGGTGTCCGTTCGATGTGCCACGCTTGAGTCCCGTTACCAAGAAGGTCTACAAGTGCTCGCTGTGCTCGGACCGGACAGCGGTGGGACTCGAGCCCGCTTGCATCAAGACCTGTCCCACCAATTGCCTGACGTTCGGCGCTCGCGACGAGCTGGTTCGCTCTGCGGATGCGCGGGCGGCTGAGTTGAAGGCCGATGGCTTTGGCGACGCGGGCGTCTATAATCCTGAGGGCGTCGGCGGCACGAACGTGATCTATGTCTTGAAGCATGCCTCGGAACCCGAGAAGTACGGTCTGCCGAAGGACCCGGGAATTCCATGGACTCTCTCGCTCTGGAAAGGTCCAGTGAAATGGCTAGGGTCGCTGGTGATTGCGGGTGGTGTGATCGGGAGTTTCTTGCATTACCTCCGGTTCGGACCTAAACATGAGGAAGGATCCGATGAATAGAATCATCCGATACACCAACCCGGAGCGCGTAGTGCATTGGATGACTGCGCTCAGCTTCCTCTATGCGGCGCTCACGGGACTGTCATTGTGGTCCCACAAGCTGTTTTGGCTCGCGGCCGTCTTCGGCGGAGGCTCCGTGGTGCGCCAATGGCATCCGTGGGGCGGGCTGGTGTTCGCGGTGGCGCTCGGGGTGATGTTCCGGAACTGGGCGTCGCAGATGAAGCTCGACGCCGAGGACAGGGTTTGGCTCGCGAACTCGCGTAAGTATGCGATGAACCAGGAGGAAGGACAGCCGGAGGTGGGCCGGTTCAACGCGGGACAGAAGATGCTGTTCTGGATGCAGTCAAGTTTCGCGCTATTGCTGTTTTTGAGCGGCGTGATTCTGTGGTTCCCTGAGATCATGCCGCGCACGCTGAGGCTGGGCGCGGTTCTGGTGCATCCGCTCGCGGCAATCGGCTCGATTGGCGGGATCATCCTGCACGTCTACATGGGGACCGCGGTCGTGCCCGGGACGCTTCGTGGTATGACGCGCGGCTGGGTGACCGAGGGATGGGCCAAGGCACACCATTCGAAATGGTATCGAGAGACGCGGAGCTCCGAATAGCGCGGGCACGAGAACTGGCCGCGCGATTCCCCTATGCCGCGGAGGCCCTGCTTTTCTACTGTCACCTGGCTCCATTTTCCGGTGGGGAGACCGATCTTCGCGCGATCGTCACCGAGTACGGCCCGCCGGCGCTCCGCGACGCAGCGCTGACCGGTGGCGAACCCTTTAACAGCTTCCGCGATTTCATGCTGGGTGAACATGTATGTTCGGAAGTGCTGATCGCCAACGGGGCTGAATATGGCGCGTTCTGCGGCTTTTGCGCCCGCTTCCGAACCGTCCCCCGCGCCCAATGCATCTATTGCCAGTCGTCCGATGTAGCGTTTTTCTCGTCCGAGTCACTACCTCACATACGCGCTCAGGTTTGTGAACAGTGCCGGCGCTATGTGAGCGAGGTGGATGTCGCCAGCGACGCATCCGCCGTCGCCGATCTGGATGAGATCGCCGCGCTGCCTCTGGACCTGTGGGTGCGCCAGTCGGGTTACACGAAAGCCACCAGGAACTGGATGGGATTATGACTTCAGTTTGACGTTGCGCAACGCTTCAGCGTGCCGCCGTGAGTTTCAGCCCACGGTCCGAACGGCGAGTTGAAACTTGCCGCGGCACGCTGAAGCATGCGCCACGTTGACTCCCGAGCCGGTTTCCAATAAATTGAGTTCGAAATGATCGAAGCAGACGCATCCAAAATAAGGCAGGCGCCGTCGCCGGAGTTCGGGGTGCCTTCCCATAGGAACCCTCGGCGCCAAATCGCGTTTCGGCTGGCCTTCATCACCGGTGGACTTAGTCTTGTGCTGCTCGGCGGCGCGTTCGCCATCGGGCCGCGTCCGGATGTGATGGCTCGATACGCGCCGTGGCATTGGCAATGGTGGTTGTATCCATCCGAGCGGAATGCCGTGTTGCGCTTGCCAAAGATTCACGCCGACTTGAATGCGATCCAGGTCAAGAGCGCGCAAGAAGTCTTCGCTGCAGGGAACTGGGAGTTGGTGGTGCACACTATCGATAGCGGAAGGACCTGGCGGCGGATGGGGGATCGAACGCCACAGGCGCGAGTAGGAGCGCCTTGGGTAGCGTGGGCCGGGGAGAGGCCCGTGAACAAGGATCCCAAGATGGCCACCAATCCTGATACGAACGCTCCCTATACACCGAATGTCGCCGTGCCGCCCAATTCGCCCGCGATTCCGGAAGAAGACCAGAAAAAGCGCGGTGCCCAGATCGCGCCGGAGCAAAGACCCATACGCACGTATCCACAGCCAGCAGTTACCACAGCGCCCGACGATTGGGTTGGCCTGGACGTCTGGGGTAATGCAGTCAGCCTGTATGGACGCAACGGGCGTGTGACATCAACGATTCCCGGCGCGCCTGTGGATCGAATCTGGCCGCTCCGATCCTATCGAGCCCCCAAGCCGGGCCGGCGCTGGATGCTGCGAAACGACGGAACCCTGGAAATCGGAGGAGAGCTGAAGCGCGTGCCGCGGGGAACACGGCAGGTTTTCCTGGCAAGAACCCCCAACGCCTGGGCTGTAGACGAGAGCGGAAAGGTTCACAGGTTTCAAGACGGCGATTGGAAGGAAGCCGCGCAACTCTCCAAGCAGCCGATGAACGACCTGTGCCTGCACGGGGATTCACCGACTGCGTCCGGTTGGGCCGTAGGTGACGGAGGCAGAATCGCTCGCACCGATAACGGGTTCATGTACTGGAAACCGCAGACCAGCGGCACGCAAAGCAACCTCTACGCTGTCACCTGTCTCGACGACAAGACCGCCTGGGCCGCTGGCGCCGACGGCACGATCCTGTTCACCGACGATGGCGGCGAACGTTGGGTGCCGCAGACGCAAGGGATGTTCGGCAGGAATCTGGATGCCCCCTACAACTGCAGCCTGCCGCCATTTGCTTATCTGATCCCGTTGCTTTGGGTGATCCCGGTGATTCCGTTGCTGGTCAAGAGCAAAGAGCCACCGGTCGTGGCCGAAGAATCCGTCGCCAACCTGTTCGTTTCCGACCGCCCGCTCACCGAAAAAGATCGCGATGTGATGAACCTGCGCGGTCTGGCGGAAAGCATTTCGTTCTTCCTGCGCAACGAAGCGACCATTCCGCCGCTCACGGTGGCCATCACCGGTCCCTGGGGGTCGGGAAAGAGTTCTCTAATGAATCTGCTGAAAGCGGACATCCTAAAGGCAGGACTCAAGCCAGTTTGGTTCAACGCCTGGCATCACCAGAAGGAACAGCATATTCTGGCGGCTCTGCTGGAGAATATCCGGCTGCAATCGGTGCCGCCGCTGCTCTCATTCGACGGCATCCGGTTCTACGCGAAACTCCAAATATCGCGCGGTGGCCGTCATTTGCTCCGGCTCGGGGCCTGGTTTGCTGTGTTCGCCTTCGCCGCCAGCTACACTTCAGCTTTCGGAGCCTCGAACCTGTGGGCAATGCTACACGGCACTGAGTTCGACTGGAAGAAGCTGCTGGAATCGGCTCCCGTCGCTGGTACAACGCTCGGCTCCATCTATGCACTCTACAAACGGCTGGCGGCCTTCGGCGTCGATCCGGGCAAGCTTTTGGCATCTAACTCCGGCAACGCCAAGCCAAGCGATCTTCGCGATCAAGCCGGCTTCCGTTACCAGTTCTCCCTTGACTTCAAGGAAGTGACCAGGGCGCTCGGCGATCAGACGATGGTAATCTTCATCGACGATCTCGATCGCTGTCGTCCCGAACAGGTCCTGGAAGTGCTCGAAGCGGTGAACTTTCTGGTTTCAACCGGCGAGTGCTTTGTTATTCTCGGCATGGATCGCCCGAAAGTCGAGGCGTGTGTCGGTCTGGGATTCACGGATATCGCCAAGGAGATGGCCCGCGGCACCGGGAACGAACACAAGAATCGCGCCGACTACGCGAGAGCGTATCTCGACAAGCTAGTGAACATCGAAGTACTGGTGCCACGGCCGGACAAGGAGCAGGCGCAAGACCTACTGGTGACATCCGCCGAGCCCTTGCCTCACCTGCCGGGACCCCGTCTTCCTTTGCGCAACGTAATGAAGGTGCTGCCAATCGCGGCGGCTCTGCTGCTACTGGTGGGTGCGTTTCAGTTGGGGGATAGTCTGGGTCGCGACGCGAGGGAGCACATGAAGAAAGGCGTAGCCGTCACACCTACTGAAAAGCCCGCTGTTCAGCAGGCCACGGCAACAAACGTTAGTGTAGCTACGCCCGTAGTCAATCGCGACGGGCAAACACCGGAAGTGACTCCGGCGGTGCCCGGTTCGACAGGGAGCAGCGCCACGGTGCCGCTTGCGCTCCAGGCCGTCGCAATTCTCGTGATGATCCGTTTCCTCTATTGGCGCAGGGAGCGCTCCAACCTCGTGACCAAAGACACGAACGAGTTTCGGCTTGCGCTGGTAAGCTGGAGCGGGCTGATTCACGAGTGCAACTCGACGCCGCGCTCAATCAAGCGATTCCTCAACCGGGTACGGTTCCTGGCGATGCGTTTGCGAGCAATAAAGCAGGAATCGCCTATCTCGGACCGGAGCCTGGTAGGGCTAGCGGCGATGGAGCAGAAAAGCCCGGATCTTTCCGCCGCCTCCGGCATCTCCGCTCACGACGTCTCCCTCTACCGCGAGCTCTCCGGTCAAGTGATCGTACGCTGAGTGGGGCAAACCCCCGGCTTGCCGCGGCTTGCGCTACAGAAGCCGCCACTCAAGCAGAAAGAGCCCGCAGTGCGAGAGCCGTGGCGATGAGAGGATCGTCTTCTTTGACCAAAGTCTCCGGATTCCGCCAGGATCCGTCCGGACGCTGCGTTGCGCCAAGCGCTTCCCGCCACTTCGGGATCATTCCAATTGCTCGCAGAGCCCGCGCGCTCGATGCCGTATAGTAGTAACGCAATCCAGCGCGAAAGCGCGCGTAGGCCTCGCCGTGAAAACCGGGAACCTCCCTGTACTGATGATGCGTGCGCAGCCAGCGCGCCGCGCTATCGGTTTCCGCTCCTGCTGCGATAGACGCAAGAATCCCGTCGACAGTCGCGGTGCCGTAGCTGCGCCAGCCGCGACCATCGTGACCCGCTTTGTTCGCCTCGTCAATGACCGTCGAAAAGAAAAAGCCGCCATCTGGATTCTGGCAACGCTTCAGAAAGATGCGAGCCTTGGCGAAACAAGGATGATCCGACGGCAACTGCGTCGCGAGCGCTTCGAGGACATGGCGCGTCATCGACAGATCCACGTGTCCCGTGTGAGGCGGGTGCACGCGATCGCCACCCATCCCCCACGCGCCGTATACCGGATGATCGCGCTCCCATCCGTTGTCCTCGGTGAACTGCTGCCCAAGGAGGTACTCGATCATCTTCGCGTCGCATTGTCCGAGCTTGTGCAATGCGATCACCGCAAGAGACGTAGCATAGTTGGGATAGTCGGGCAGTTCGGATTGTGCTCGTCCCAGCGCGCCATGCGGATCGATGTGGCGTCGCAGGAAATCCACTGCTTTGCGTACCCGGGACGTGGGCAGCTCGCTATCCGCTTCGAGCAATGCGAGCAAGACCAGCGGCGTGAGCGACTGGCCCGAGCGGAGCAGTCCATACGTGCGGCTATGCCAGCCGCCATCCACGGACTGCTCCCGCCAGAGCCAGCCGATCGCCTTACGCCGTGCGTCTCGTTGCCTGCCGAGAGTAGCCAGCAGAAGGGATCGGCGGGTGATCATTTTTTCGCCAGCAATGGTTGATGCTCGGAGACCAGCGTCAGGAGCGCCGCACTGGTCACCGCCACGCGTCCCGTGATACAGTGGTGGCCGGCCCAGGTGCCATTCTCGTTCTGAATATCTACCAGCGTCGTTTTGATCTTGGCGTTCCACTTGTCCCACTCGGGACCGCCCGTGCGCCGCAAACTGTCGCTGATGTTCAGGTAGGAGAAGAATTCCTCACCGCCCATCGAGCCATAACCGCGTACGAAGGCCGAGTCCGACAGCCTGCCGGCGATCGCCTGGATCTCCTTCTTATTGTCTCGGCGATCCTTCTCAGTCCGGCTGAGCTCCTCGAGTTGCTGCGCAGCCTGGTAGAGTGGTGCGGGACTAACGGTTTCCGCTGCTAATCCTGCAACAGCACCGTAAGCACCACCGCCAACCCCTGCGCCGACCCCTCGACCAGCGCCGCTGAAGACGATGCTGTCCTTGGTGTACTCATTGACCTTGGCCATTTTCATCTCATCCACCTTCACGCCTTTAGCCGCTGCCACCGATAGACTGCGTGAGGCCATCGATGTTCCCAGAATCGGCGCCCAACCTCCCGAAATGTTCCAACTTCCGTCCTTCATCTGGTTCGCCTCGATCTTGCGAACGCACTTGGTGAGTGAGCTCCGAACACGCGCTTGCAGAGCGCGGTCCTTCAGGTTGCCGTCGAGTTCGCCCAACAGCATCGACGTCAGAAACGTATCGATAAACGGCCCAAGCTTGCGCTGGATCTGCGTACCTGTGGCCTTGGTAATTACGAGACCTTCATCGGGGCTTTCCTCCACTTGCTTGAGAATGAAATCCAGCCCGCGGCGGAACGCGGCAGCATGCGCTCCTTTCTCGGGCGTCGTGCCGGTGTGGTGCAAAGCGAGCAAGGAGACAGCAGTGTTGGCGACGTCATTGCCGGTATGTTCGAGCCGCTCGCCCTGGCGGACGAAGGTGGTTTCACCGCCGTCCTGTCCCCAGCCTCCGTCTTTGCCTTGCACGGAGACAAGCCATTGGATTCCCTTACTGACAGCGATGGCATCCTTGCCAAGTGGTTCGTTGCGATTGGGTGATGCGGCGGCGAGAAGGCCGCACCAGAGAATGGGCACACTGAGAGTGACAGCTTTCATAGAGATACTCCTCGATTGAATGAGCCAGGCTCTCTCGCCTGACTCTGTCACCACGCGGGCCCTTGTGGTCGAGGAATTAGACGGTGAGGCTTACTGTTTAGTTTCTGAAACAACGCGCCCGTTGATGATGGTACCAACGCAGTGCGAGGTCCATTCGAACGGATCGCCGTCGTAGAGCGCGAGATCGGCGTCTTTGCCTTCCGCGAGCGATCCGACGCGATTGGCGACACCCAGCAGGCGTGCCGCGTCAATCGTGATGGAGGCAAGCGCGTCGCGGAACGACAGGCCGTTGGCCGCTGCCATCGCGGCTTCAAACAATACGATACGCGTCTTCGGGACGTAGCCCTCAAAGCCCGTTTGGAGAGCGAACGGAATCCCCGTGGCCTTGAGCTTGGCGGCGGTTTCGAGACTGATGTTCTCGGCGTCGCCGCGGGCGCGGGCCATCGTTGGATGCACGATCACCGCGTAGCCCGACGCCTTGATTTCATCCAGCAGCATGTGCGCTTCGGCCACACCATCGAGCACAATCCTCACACCGAACTCCTTACCCACGCGAATCACCGTGGCGATATCATGGGCCCGCTGAACCGTCACTAGCAATGGCATCTCACCTTTCACCAGCTTGACAAATACTTCCTGGCGCAAATCACGAGTGGTAGCCGGTTTGCTGCTGGCTTCCTTCGCTTTGATGAACTCGGCCCGCAACATAGCAGCCATCTTGGCCCTGCTGCCGGGCGACTTGCCGGCCTGCTCGCGCGCGTCTTCGCCGAAGGTCGCCGCGACCATCGCAGCCGGCACGATCACCGCTTCTTCCGCCGTCCGTCCAAGCGTCTTGGCGATCAGGGTTTGCCCGCTTACCAGCGGCCCTGGGCCGTGACCGGTGTGAAGAGTAGTCACACCGTATCCGCGCAGATACTCCACCAGCTTCTCTTGCGGGTTGAATGCGTCGAGCGCGCGAAGCTCGGGCTGAATTGCCGTCGATCGCTCGGTCTGATCCTGATCGTGTGGTTGATTGAGGTATCCCGAAAGGCCCACAGTCGAGTGCGCATCGATTAGACCGGGCGTCACAACCCTGGCCCGCAGAGTACGGTAGCCATTTGGTACGGAAACCGAGGAAGCAGGTCCTACCCGCTCGATCTTTCCGTCACGCATCAAGACCACTCCGTCGCGAATCGCCTCGCCCGTCATGGTGTGAACGGTTTCACCTTGCACAGCCAGTTGCGCAAGCATGGGCAGCGCGGAAGCCAGAACGAGAAAGAGAAATCTCATTGCTCCAGCTCCTCGTGATGGATCACATTCGCCTGGTCGTGCGATGCGCCGTATCCCCCAACCGCGTAAAGCCTGTCCTTGGGATTCGCGAGATCGAACACCCGCGTGCCCTCCACCCACGTCTCGAGAACGTGCGTGTAGGCGCTCAGAGGGTCGCCCGAAAGGATCACAAAATCGGCGTCTTTCCCTGCCGTAAGTGACCCGATTCGCGAATCCAGTTCAAGCATTCGCGCGCCCGCCATGGTGAGACCATACAGCGCCTTCTCGCGCGACATGCCGGCTCGCACCGCGAGGCCTGCCATGCGAAGAAACCAGCGGGAATCCGTGACGCTATCGTCTGTATGGAAGCCGGCGAGCGCCCCGGCTTTCTCCAGAGCCTCGCCGTTGGCGAACGTATTGTCTTTGGCTTCTATCTTGCCTCCGGGGCTATCGATCAGGATCAGGGACGACCCAATCACATTAGCGGACTTGGCGATCTCCTCCGCAACAGCCCACGCATCGCTCACATGTTGCAATACGACCTTCACATTGAACTCGCGCGCCAGGCGGAGTACCGTCACGATATCGTCGTGTCGATGCGTGTGAAAGTGGACCACGCGTCTGCCTTCGAGCGCCTCCACTAATGCCTCCAGCCGCAAATCCCGTGCGGGCAATTTCGACGCGTCGCCGCCCGCCTGCTGCATCTTCTCGCGATACTCTTGCGCCTTGATGTATTGCTCCCGGATCAGGGCCGCGGACTTGGCGCGCGTGCCGGGGAATGGCGCCGCCTTGCGGGAGTTTGTCCCATTCGCCATTTTGATCCCGCCGGCGTTACGCCCGTCCGGCAACGGGATCAGCAAGTCGTCGATCTTGCGCCCGTCGCGCAGCTTCAAGTACAAGGTCTGGCCGCTGAGCAGGTGCCCCGAACCGGGCATCAGGTTCGCAGTCGTGATCCCGCCCGCCTGTGCCTTTTGGATTCGCGCGTCGCGAACGTTGATGGCATCCAGCACCCGGGCATCCGGTTGGATCGGCGCGCTTCCATCGGCGCCCTCCACTTCGCCGATATGGCTATGGGTATCCACCAGCCCCGGCATGATTACTTTTCCCGTCATGTCCCGGCGGTCTGCTCCCGCCGGAACAGCCACCGATGCGCCGATCGCCGTGATCCTGCGGTTGTGGACCACCAGCGTTCCGCGAGGTATCTCGGGACCATCCATGGGCAGGATGCGAGCATTTTCCAGTACTAGCGGCGTGGACTGAGGCGCTGCCGTGTTGCTAAGGAAAAGAAGAAGAAAGGGTAAAGCGCGTGTCACGAAAGGACGATTGTAGCGCGAGAGACCCTTCAGAGCGCTCACCACCCGGCTCTCGCCCTTAGGCGGCAGTCGCGCATCGCTGGTGCCGTCAACGGTGAAGCGTAGTGACTGAGGGGAAGGCAAAGGCCTTGCAGAGTACTAAGGTTCCGCCTTAGCTGGTTTTCGGGTGAGAACCTGATTGTTTGCCATGGCTATTCCCCCTTACTATCAACGTGGGTTGAACCATATCGGGATAAGCCATGACTCCCGCCCGCTCCTTGCGGGAAGACAGGAGGAGACAGGGAATGTCTTTTGAACTAGGACAAAAAGTCGGCGAGTACGAGTTTATCGAAATCCTGCGCAGCTCCAAGTCAGCCATCGCTTACAAGGTCAAGAACACTCTGGTGCAGCGGATGGAAGTACTGAAGGTGGTGGCGGGAGACCTGAGCAGCGACCAGGATAAGGCGGAGCGATTCTTTCGGGAGATCAAGATCCACGCACGGCTGAGCCATCCGAATATTCTCGCGTTCTACAACGCCGCCAAACTCGGCGAGCAGGTAGTGATGACCACGGAATTTGTCGAAGGCGTGGCGCTCGAGGATAGGCTCGAGTTGGGGCCGATGTCGTGGCAGGAGGCCGTCGACATGGCGGTCCAGACTCTCGGCGCGCTGCAGTACGCGCACGACTTAGGTATCGTGCACCGCGAAGTAACTCCCTCCAACATCACGCTTGTCGCCGACGGCACCACCAAGCTCAGCGGATTCGGACTCGCACGCGCACTCACCGATCCACGGCTCACTCAGACCGGCGCCATGATCGGACCCATCCACTACATGTCGCCCGAGCAGGTGCGCGGCGATGAAATCATGGACGCGCGCAGCGACGTGTACTCGCTTGGTGTCGTACTCTATCAGGCGCTAACAGGCCGCCGGCCGTTCGACGCGAAGAGCCAGTTTGACGTCATGCTGGCGCACATCAGCACGCAACCGGCGCCGCTCACCAACCATGCGCCGGACCTCGCTCCCGAGCTGAGCGAGCTGGTGCTCAAGGCGCTGGCCAAAGATCCCTCGCAAAGGTTCCAGACAGCCGCCGAGTTCCGGTCCGAGCTACTGCGGTTTGGCGGCGCGCCCCAAGAATTCGCCGCGGTATCGCCGGCAAATTCCGCACCTTTGCCGCCACCGCTATTGCCGCCGCCACCACCAGCGCCTCACGTAGGGCAGCCGCTGGCTGCCGAATCGGTGAGCGCGGCCGTCTATGATCCGGAATGGTCCCGCAGCTCGGACCGCAAGGCCTGGGTGACGCTGGCGGCCGTGCTGGCCGTTGTTGGACTGGTCACCTGGCTTTCCTTGCAATTCCCCAACTGAGGAGGATCGGAACCACGCGTGGCTTTGCAGATCGGAGACGCAGTCGGACCCTACAAGATCACCGGCGTTATCGGGCAGGGCGCCATGGGACAGGTCTACCGTGTCGAGCATACGATCACGGGCCGGGTCGAGGCGATGAAGGTGCTGCTCCGATCCGGTCTGGATACACCGGAGGTGGCGCAGCAGTTCCTGCGCGAGATTCGTGTCCACGCCAGCCTTTACCATCCCAACATCGTCGGCGTATATAACGCCCTCTGGGCCGGTGAGGATCTCGTATTGGTGATGGAGCTGGTGACTGGCACTTCGCTCGAGTCGCGTCTGGCGCAGGGCAGGCTGCCCTTCGAACAGGCTTTGCAGCTCACTTTGCAGGCGCTGGCGGCACTGGTCTACGCACACAACCAGGGACTCACCCATCGCGACATTTCCCCCCAGAACATGGTCGTCACCGCGGACGGCTCGCTGAAGCTCATGGACTTCGGCTTGGCGGTGCGTTCCCCCCAAGCCCAAGGCGGCCCCGTCGGCTCACTGGCTTACATGGCGCCCGAGCAGGTGCGCGGATCCGATCGCATCGATCACCGAAGCGACATCTACTCGATGGGCGCAGTGTTGTATGAGCTCGCCTCAGGTCGAAAACCCTTTCCCTATGACAACCCGTTCACGCTCATGAAAGCCCAGGTGGACGAAGAACCGACTCCTCCGACGCAAATCGATGCGCGGCTCCCGCTTGGCTTCGACGCGGTGGTCCGGCGCGCAATGGCCAAGCATCCGGATCACCGGTTCCCTTCCGCGGAACGGTTTCTGGAAGCCGTGCGGGCTCTGCGTGGTCCTGTGTACGCGTTTGCAGGCGATCCTGTACGCTCTATTCAACCGGTGGTCACGCTGCCTCCGCTGGCGGAAGAAAGGCGACGGGTCAAGTGGCTCCCGATTGCCGCAGCCGTTGGAAGCCTGGGAGTTCTCGCCGTCGTCTTAACCTTTGCTCGGGAAAGCTTCGATGAGCTCAACAAGCCAGTGCCTGTGCTGACGCCCACGCGTTCGCTGTTTGCGCCGCCGCCCAGGGGTATCGAAATCCCGGTCGTCGCGCCCGAGGTATTGCCCGTGATCTTTGAAGATACGCTTGAGCCCGCTACGCCTCGCGTCCGATCAGCCAAGCGCAAGGCGCCCCCGAAGCCGGCCCCCGCAAAGCTGTTAGTGAAGACGGACCGCCGCCCCAAGCAGGACACACACCTGATCGCGCCGCCTCCGGTGATCCCGCACAGCAACGAACCAGTCCTCGCGACCAATACTGACATCGTCCCCGTGGAGCCCCCCAAGCCTGCCGATCCGAAGATGGTGGAATCAGCCGAGCGCAAGCGGGGGTGGCTCTCGCGCACGGTCGGCAAGTTTCGCTCGTGGAAAAAGCGAAACGGCGATGTGCAAGAGCGTTGAGCCCACGGGTCATTCGGGTAGTGTCGCCGGGCTGCTGAGATCGCGTGCCAAGCCCATGCGCCGCTCATGGCGGCATCCGGAAAGGACTATTTGGAGGAGCGCCTCTTCCTCAGCTCACCAAACATTCCGGCTCGACGACTTTCCACACGGTCACCTTGCCCCTTGACTTGTTCCTCACGCTATTGTAAATAGATTAGGTATCGTGATTGTCGATAACTTAGGCATTTCGGGGTGGCTATGAGCAAGCCATCGGATCTCATCCAAGGCACACTGGATCTGCTCATTCTGAAGACAATCTCGCTCGAACCCAGACACGGCTGGGCGATCGCAAAACGCATCGAGCAGGTCAGCGACGATGTGCTGCAGGTCACCCAAGGTGCGCTCTATCCCGCCCTGCATCGGTTGGAACAGCAGGGCTGGATCCGCGCCGAATGGCGGACGACCGAAACCGGCCGCGAGGCGAAATTCTACGCGCTCAGCAGGGCCGGCCGCGAGCAGTTGGAAAGGGAACTGGTTCAGTGGGAGCGCCTTTCGAATGCCGTCGGACTGGTGATCCGCATGGCGCCTGGAGCCGCGAAATGAAGCTGCGGCGCGGTTGGAGCATCAGTCGCATGCGCCTCCGGTCGCTTCTCGAGCGCAGCCAAGTGGAGCGGGAGCTCGAGAGGGAATTGCGCTTTCATATCGACCAACAGACCGAAGAAAACGTCACGCGCGGCATACCGCCCGATCAAGCCCGCCGCTTAGCGTTGCGCCGCTTGGGCGGGCTCGCGCAAATCGAGGAGGAGTGTCGCGAGATGCGCCGCACGAACTACGTCGAAAATTTCTGGCACGACCTGCGATACGCCGTAAGAACACTCGCCGCTAATCGTGGCTTCACTATGGTGATGGTGCTGACGCTTGCCTTGAGCATCGGAGCGAACAGCGCGATTTTCACCGTCATCGACAACGTCCTGCTGAAGCCGCTTCCTTATCCGGAGCCGGACCGCGTGGTTCGCATCTTCTTCAGCAATAGCACCTATCCGAAGTTCCGGTTCAATCCATTCGACTTCCGTGATTACCGGGCGCGCAACCGGTCCTTCGATTCAATGGGCGGCTTCCTCCGGCATGACTTGCAGCTTTCTTCTGGGGGCCAGCCCGAAAGGCTCACGGCTATCCGGGTGACCGCGGGATACTTTCGCGTGCTCGGCTTTTGCCCCACACGCGGCCGCGAGTTTGAAAGCAAGGATGAACTACCTGGTCCCGATCGTCAGGTGATCCTGAGCGATAGGTTATGGCGAAGGCGTTTTGAGGCGGACCCCAATATCGTCGGCCGCAAAATTACGCTCGATTCGCAACCGTTCGTTGTCGCCGGAGTGATGCCCCCGCGCATCTTCCACCCGGGAAACGATCGTAACGCGATTGCCCACGGCGATACGGTCGACTTGTGGTGGGCCTTCACGTTCGTTGGAGACCCAAACAATCGGGGATCGCACTACGTCGATGGCATTGGCCGTCTCAAGCGCGGCGTTTCGCCTCGACAGGCCCAGGCGGAAATGCAATCCATCGCCACCGAGCTCGAACGCGAGCATCCGGATTTTCACGAGAATTGGCAGGTACATGTAGTCCCGCTCCATCACGATGTTGTAGGCGGTTCCAGGCGTTTGCTGTTGGTCCTATTCGGAGCAGTTGGATTTGTCCTGCTCATTGCCTGCGTGAACGCCGCGAATCTCTTGCTCGCGCGCGCTACTGCGCGGCAGCGCGAAATCGCTGTCCGATCGGCGCTCGGCGCGGGGCGGTACCGCCTGATTCGCCAGATGCTTACCGAAAGTGTACTGATCGCGGTTGTGGGCGCAGCCCTTGGCGCGCTGGTTGCAGTCGGCGGCGTGAGAATCCTGGTTTCTCTGTTGCCTGCCAATTTTCCGCGCGCCGATGTGATTCAAGTGAATGGGACCGTATTTGCGTTTACACTTCTGGTGGCGATCGCAACCGGCCTGTTCTTTGGAATTGCGCCCGCTTTGCAAGCATCCAGGACAGAGCTGAACCAGGCCTTACACTCAGGCTCGCGAACCTCCACCAGCAGCGCCCGCCAGCTTCGCCTGCGGGATTCGCTGGTGGTTGCGGAAGTCGCTCTTGCTTCCGTTCTCCTCATTGGCGCCGGACTCATGCTGCGCAGCTTTCTGAATCTGCTCCGGATGGACCCGGGCTTTCGACCCGAGCACGCCCTCACCGCCAGCATTTCGTTGCCCGACCAAGAGTACAGGAAGAATGAAACCGTGGTCCATTTCTGCGCCGAGCTTGTGCGCAATCTTGCTTCGCTTTCAGGCGTACAGTTCGCCGGCGCTGGCACTGATTTGCCGTGGACCGGCTATAACGAGAACATCGGCGGCTTTCTGATTGAAGGCAGGACGCGGGCTCCGAATGAAAGGATCCACGCGCGATATCACGCCGCCACTCCGGACTACTTTCGCGCCTTGGACATTCCGCTGCTTCGCGGACGGCTCTTCACAGAGCAGGATCACAAGACTGCCCCGCAGGTATTGATCATCAACCAAAGCATGGCCCGGCGATATTGGCCCAATGGCGATGCAATCGGGAAGCGGGTTTCTTTTTTTACCGACAAGCCTAAACCGGAAGACTGGATGACCGTTGTCGGTATCATTGGCGACGTGAAGGACACGCCGCTGAGCAAGGCCACTGAACCTGCGTTCTGGTGGGCGCTGCATCAACATCAACCGTCACGGACGATATCGATCGTGGTTCGCAGCGGCTCCGATCCAGCGTCGCTGCTGAACGGTGTGCGGCAGGAGGTTCAACGGCTTAATCCTGCTCTGGCTGTCGCCGACGTCCGTCTGATGGATCAGATTGCCGATGCTTCGGTCTCCACTCCACGCTTTACCCTTTTTCTGGTGGGGCTGTTTGCAGGGTTGGCGCTGTTGCTGGCCGCCAGTGGAACCTACGGCGTGGTCTCCTATTCGGTCAAACGGCGGACCCATGAATTCGGCCTGCGGATGGCGCTTGGCGCAAGGCGATGGGATGTCCTGCGCCTTGTCCTAGTTCACGGCGTCAAGCTGTCTTTGGCCGGGGCCGCGTTGGGAGTCCTGTGCGCGCTGGCGCTCGCTCGCATATTCCAAAGTCTCTTGTATGAAGTCCGAGCTGAGGATCCATTGACCTTCGCCGCAGTCTCGCTCTTATCGCTAGCCGTTGCGGCGATCGCGTGCTACATTCCGGCTCGCCGGGCAACGCAAGCTGAACCTATGTCCGTCCTGGGCTCCGAGTGAAAATACTCACTCATAGCGCAACGCGACAACTGGGTCAACGCGAGTTGCGCGCCGGGCGGGAAGATAGCTGGCCAGCATGGAAATCAGAATCCACGCCAGGGCCGCCGCGGTGAACGGAGCCGGATCGAGCGGACTGACGCCGAACAGAAAGCGGCGCAGCAGTTGCGTCGCGGCTGCGCTGAGAACAAGGCCCAGGAGAATCCCAATCGTGGTGAGCCGGAGACCACGTCCCAGCACGATCCATTTGACGTCGATGCTTTGCGCTCCGAGGGCCATCCGGATCCCAATCTCTCGAGTCCGTTGGGCAACCATGTAGGCCACTACTCCGTAAAGTCCGACCGTTGCCAGTACGATGGCCAACAAGCTGAAGGCGGCCAGTAGTCCCGCCTGCCATCTCACCTGCCACAGCGACAACGCCACCAGATCGTTCAGGCTGCGCATTTCATAGATGCGAAGGTTTGGCCCACCCGTTCGGGCAAGCGTCAGGAGCGGCTGTGCCAACTCATGCGGATCTCCCGCTGTGTGGAGCATAAGAGCGAAGAAGCCATTCCACCAAACCTGCCGCCAGTAAACGAAGTAAAAGGGCCGCGGCTGCTCATCCAGAGAACCATACTTGCTATCTCTCGCGACACCGATTACTTCTGCTGGAACGCGAGGTTTTGACCCATCGCAGCCCAACCAAGCCGTCTTTCCAATTGGGTCCTCACCCGGCCACCAACGCCGCGCCATAGTTTCGTTGACGATGATGACGCGAGGCGATTCCGGCCGATCCGCTGAACTGAAAGTGCGCCCACGAAGGAGCGGCACCCGCACAAAGTTGAAGTAATTCGATTCGACGACGTTCAGACTGAGCTTGCGAGGAGATTCCGCTTGAGTGATGCTGGCGCAGTCGCCGTCCATGAATCCGAATACAGCGAAGGACAGTGTGGCGTCCCGGACGCCGGGAAGCGAGCGAGCCTCGTCGAGCAGCCGCTGGTAAAGACTGGTTGCCGCCGGCGGCGTGAAATCACCCTCTGGAGTGAAAAGCCGGATGTAGAACCGGTTATCGGTGGCAAACCCAGGGTCGGTAGATTTTGCTTGTTGCAACGCACGCACAAGCAAACCCGCCGCGATCAACAAGACCAGCGACAGCGCCACCTGTGCAATGACGTAGAGGTCGCGCTGTCGAGATTGGCGGGCCCCGGCGCCAGGGCCGGACTGCCCTTTCATGGTGGGAGTCAGGTCGGCGCGGACGTTTTCGAGAGCTGGTGAAATGCTGAACAGGAGCGCGCACAGGATCGAGATCGCCGCGGTGAATGCCATCACGCGCCCGTTCACATCCAGGTAGAGCGTATGGATCGCCAACTCCGGGTTCGAAGACGGAAGCATCGCGCCGATCAACTGATTGGTCCAGAACCCCAGTGTGATTCCCAGGCCGGCGCCCCCAATCGCGAGGACCAGACCCTCGGTGATGGCTTGTCGTATAAGCCGTCCGCGCCCCGCGCCAAGTGCCAGCCGTACCGACATCTCACGCTGACGCACCGCCGCGCGAGAGAGCAGAAGATTTGCCACATTGATGCATGCGATCAGCAGAACGATGCCGGCGACAGCCGCGAGCAGAGTGGCTACTGGAAGGAGTCCGCGCCGGGCCTCGGCCCAACTGTAACCGGCGATCGAACGTACGCTCATGCGAATACTCAGCCTGGGATTCTTCGGCGCCGCTTGCCGCATCCGCGCATCGACAACATCCAACTCCGCACTCGCCTGTGCGATAGTCTGAGACGCTGCAAGCCGCCCGATCAAGAATACGCCTGGCCCGGCAGCCGATGCGTCTGCGGCAAGTTGCGGCTGGTAATGCGGGTATGTCGCCAAAGGCACCCACGCATCCACTGCGAGCGGAGCCGAAGCTCCACGGAAATCCGGAGGCGCCACGCCTACTATTCGGTACCAACGGTCCTCAATTCGGATCAACTTGCCGATTGCCTGCGGATCCCGCTGAAAGCGCCGGCTCCATACGCGGTCGCTCATCACGACCACGCGATCGCTGGCAGGCGTGTCGTCCGAGGGCAGGAACGGGCGGCCGAGCTTCGGATTGATTCCGAGGACGTGGAAATAATTCGCCGACACTACCTCCGCATGGATTTGATCGTTGACGCGGTCGATGTCCATGTAGGTTCCCTTAGGAATCAACGCAGCAATCCCGGAGAAAGAGCTCAAGCTTTGGTTGAAATCCCTGTATTCACGCCAGGAGCACGGAGGTCCGCCCGCACGATCGACGGAAACCACATGGGTCGGGTCAGGGACGGGTAGGCGCCGAAGATACATTTCGTCCAGCCAACTGAATATCGTCGTGTTCACCCCGATTCCCAATGCCAGGCAAATCATCGCGGCGACCGCGTAACCAGGGTTGCGGCGAAGGATTCGCAGCGCGTAATGAAGATCGTAACGAAGGTCCGGGACCAGCCTCCGATGAGGAGACAACCGAACCAGAAGGCAACTCGCAACTTGCGAGCAATACCAGAGCCTGCCTCCACCACGGTCGGAATAAGCTTCACGCAAGTCACCCGCGATAACTTCTGCGTCCCGGCCGCCGACGATCTTCATCAAGAGCCGTTCGGCAATTCGAGGAGGGCGCGGGTCAAACATGTCAGACATTGGGTGCTCCCTTTAACCGGACGCCCCGCCACATTTGATCGAGCATCGCCTTATATTCAGTCAAAGCCTGCAAACCACCGGGCAGAAGCTTGAAATACCGCTTGGATCGGCCGCCGCGCCGCGGAGTGGGATCAGCAAACCACGAACGAAGGTAGCCCTTGGCTTCCAACCGGTCGAGCGTGGCGTACAAGGCGCCAACCGTGACTTGTCGTCCGGTCCGGTTTTGGATCTCGTGGCGGATCGGAACACCATAGGCTCCTTCACCGAGGCGCATTACAGACAAGAGAACGATCTGTTCAAACTCGCCCAGATGATCCCGCGCCATATATGCCCTACAGGATAGACTAAATGATGGGCGAGAGCAAGCGGAAATGCTGGATTTAGTGGAAGCTCGCATGAGCCAGGACGTGCCCTGCGCCTCAGCGTGCCACGTCCAGACATTTGGCGAGTTCTGCAGCTACTCACAACGGAGCGTGTCAACCGGGTGCAGCCTGGCGGCGCGACGAGCTGGCAGGTATGCCGCGCCGATCGCCACCGCGCCCAGCGCCGCACAGACCATTGCGAACGTTGCTGGGTCGGCAGGTTTGACACCGAACAGCGTCTTCTCCAAGACTCTCGTAAGGCCGAGTGCGGCAGCGATACCGATCCCGCCACCGAGCAATGCCAACTGTGCCGTTTCGCCGAGCACCATTCTCACTACTTTGCGTGGCTGGCACCCTAGCGCCATCCGGATTCCGATTTCTTTTTGGCGCCGCGCCACCTGAAACGCCATCACGCCGTAGATTCCCACCGACGCCACGACTAGGGCCAGCAAACCAAAGAAGCCTGCCAGCATCGCCAGCATTCTCTCCTGCAGGATGGAGCGAGAGATATGCTCCTCCAGAGTCCGCAGGTCAGCAGGTCGCAGTGCCTTGTCGATTCGTCCGAGCGCGGTTTCGATGACTCTGGCCACCTCGGTAGGGCTCATTGCGGTCCGCAGTACGAACGAATGCCAGTCCGGCGCATCGGGCCGCTGCATTGCAGGAAAGAAGACCGTTCGCGGAAAATTCTGCCGGAGACTCCGGTATTTGACGTCTTTCACCACTCCAACGATCTCGATATGGTCACGCTCCCGACCCTCCAGGGACAGCCACTTCCCCACAGCGGAGCGTGCCCCAAAGTAATAGCGCGCGAATGTCTCATTGACCACCGCGACCTTGGTCGCCCCCGCCCTATCCCGCTCGTCGAACTCGCGGCCTTCGAGCAAGGGAGTGCCGAGCGTCTTGAAAAGATCCGGTCCCGCTTGGTTCAGGTGCGATCGATCGTTCTCGTTCGCGGCATGCGTGTAGCCTTCCACGAACAAATTCCCATCCCATGCGCCGCCGCTGATCGGCGGAAGCAGGACCAGGCTGGCCGATGCGACCCCAGGCAAGGTTTTCATCTCTTGCACGACACGAGCTTGCAGGTCTCGAAGGCGTAGTCCCTTGTAACCCACCTTACCCGCGTTGATGGAAAACAGTACGACCCCCTTGCGGTTGAATCCGGCGTCCAGCGAGTATAGATTCCGTAGAGTTCGCCCCAAGAGGCCAGCTCCGATGAGCAGCACCATGGACATCGCCACCTGCCCGGCAATCAATCCCTTACCAAGGCGCCAACGGCCCGAACCGCGCGGCTC
>Ga0187893_10001041_pt1 | contig 69217 bp, 63 predicted proteins | sample MA1701074metaG_FD_139574 | JGI IMG/M metagenome (GOLD analysis project Ga0187893, IMG submission 139574) | White microbial mat communities from a basaltic lava cave in the Kipuka Kanohina Cave System on the Island of Hawaii, USA - MA170107-4 metaG ...
ATCATCGTGCTGACCACCTTCGACCATGACGAGGACATCTACGCCGGGCTGCGGGCGGGAGCAAAAGCCTACCTGCTGAAGGATGTGCAGCCCGAGGAGCTGTTTCGCTGCATCCGGGCGGTGCGCGCGGGAGAGGCGTACCTGCAACCGAAAGTGGCCGCGAAGCTGGCGCAGCGCGTGCAGGAAGAGCCGCTGACCGAGCGCGAAGTGCAGATCCTCAAGCTGCTGGCAGAGGGCAAGAGCAACCGCGCCATCGGCCAGGCGCTGTTCATCACCGAGAGTACCGTCAAGAGTCATCTCAAGAGTCTTTTCATCAAACTCGACGTTACCAGCCGTGCCGAAGCGATCGCGCTCGCTGCCCGGCGCGGACTGGTGAAGTTCTGACGTCGGACCACAGGCCAGGATCGCCGGGTTTTCGCTTACTCACCCAAAAGGGGGATAGCGGCCTCCTCCGAATGGATTCGGGCGATTCGCTCCTCCGTCGGATAGGCGGGCAGACAGCGCGGGCTCACAATCTTTCGAAAGCCGGGCCATCGAAGCCAAGGAGTGGATTCGGCATCCCGGTCACCCAGCCCGTGGGGACCGCAGCCCGTGCGCCGGCACTCCGGCCGCAAGGATGGTTGAGCGCGCATGACCGCTGTCGTCCTGACGCGTTCCGCTCCGGATCGGCCCCTGTTGGATGGCGGGCCATTTTTCTATTGCAACTCGAAAGGGGGTTCGCAGCCATGCCCAAGCTCAGCATCAATGGTCAAAGCTACTTCACGGATTCGCCACCGGACACACCTCTGCTGTGGGTTCTCCGCGAAGACCTCGGACTGACGGGAACCAAGTTCGGCTGCGGGATCAGCGCCTGCGGCGCGTGCACGGTCCATGTCAACGGCCAGCCCATGCGCTCCTGCATGGTCAAGGTGGGTGAGACCGAAGGTGCGGTCATCACCACGATCGAGGGCCTGCACCATGCGAACCAACATCCGGTGCAGCAAGCCTGGGTCGAGCATCAGGTGCCGCAGTGCGGGTACTGCCAGTCCGGACAGATCATGCAGGCGGCAGCGCTGCTCGCGGTCAACCCCGACCCGAGTAGCGAGGAGATCGTGGCGCATATGAACGGCAACCTGTGTCGTTGCGCTACGTATCCGCGAATCGTCGGCGCCGTTCGTCGCGCCGCCGAAATCATGAAGGAGGGAGCAAAAAATGTCTGAGACCAAGACTCCGACCAATCAGGCGATGACCCGCAGGGAGTTCATGGTCCGTTCCACGGTTCTGGCCGGCGGCGGATTCCTGAGCATCGGCCTGCCCTGGCTTGCCTCCCGGGAGGCGCAGGCCGCGATCGGCACGCCCGCCTTCACGCCGTCGATCTGGTTCACCATGACGCCTGACGGCAAGACCACGATGCACATCGTCAAGGCCGAGATGGGCCAGCATATCGGCACGGCACTGGCCCAGATCATCGCCGAAGAACTGGAAGTGAAATGGGAAGACGTGCGCCTGGACACTCCGCTGGAAAGCGTGGAGAACTTCGCCGTCTACGGGCTTGCCTACACCGTCAACAGCGGCAGCGTGACCACCGAGTTCGACCGCCTGTCGCGCGCCGGGGCGGCCGGACGCATCGCCCTGGTAGAGGCCGGCGCAAAAGTGCTGGGTGCGCAGGCATCCGGTTGCTACGCGGAGAACAGCCGGGTCATCGACAAGGCGAGCGGGCGTTCCGTCAGCTACGGCGAGATCCTGCAGAAGGCGAAGATCGAGCGCAGGTTCTCCTACCCGGAGGATTTCAAGAAGATCGCGCTCAAGCCGCGCAGCCAGTACAAGGTCGTCGGCAAGTCGATCCCGGCGCTCGACGTTCCCGCGAAGACCAGCGGTCAGGCCAAGTACGGCATCGATGTGCGCGTGCCGGGCATGTGCTACGGCGCCCTGGTGATCCCCCGCACGCGCTATGCCTCCAAGGTGCTCAGCATCGACGAGCGCGAGGCGAAGAAGATCCCGGGCTTCATCAAGGCCGTGAAGATCGACGACTCGATGGGCAAATGCACCGGATGGGTGGTCGCGCTGGCTGAATCGTTTCCCGCCGCAATGAAAGCGACCAAAGCGCTGAAGCTCAACGTCGACCCGGGTCCCTACGGAGATCTGAGCCTGTCGGACATCATGGAAGAGTTCTCCGAGATATCGAAGAACACCGACGCTTCCGCGGCCTGGGTGCTCGAGGGCGACGTGGATAAAGGCCTGACCCAGTCGCAGAAGGTACTGGAGATGGAGTACACCACCGACATGGTGTGCCACGCTACGATGGAGCCGATCAGCGCCACTGTGCACCAGGCCGGCGATGGCGCCTGGCATGTCTACACCGGCACGCAGAGCACTTCGTTTGCGCGTATGACGCTCAACGCATACCTGTCCAAGGTACTGAACAAGAAGCCGGAAGAGATCAAGATCTATGTGCACCAGTACGCCCTGGGCGGGGGGTTCGGCGGAAAGCAGGACTACGACGACATCCTTGCTGCAGCCTACTGCGCCAAGCAGGTCAACCGTCCGGTAAAGCTGATCCACACGCGCGAGTCGCAGTTCGCCACCAGCTTTCCGCGCACGCCGACCTACCATCGCCTCAAGGCGGGTCTGAAGGACGGCCAGCTCATGGCCATGAACCACGACATCGTCTGCGGCTGGATGGGACCGCGCTTCTCGGTCGGCAAGAAGTACGGTTCTGACTGGCTGCAGCTCGATTCCTGGGACGGCAAGAATCAGGACATCGATCAATGGTCGATCGGCGGCAGCGATCACTGGTACCACGTACCCAACCACCGGGTGAGGGCATGGAACAGCGATCGCACCACCTGGGCGGTGCAGGCCTCGGCTCTGCGCACCGTGTCCAACTCCTACAACATGTTCGTGGTCGAGTCGTTCCTCGACGAGGTCGCGCATGCTCTCAAGCGTGATCCCCTCGAGTTCCGCCTGTCTATGCTGAACGGCAAGGGCGGCAATCGCGGCATCCCCAACGCGGGTCATCCGCCGGGAACAGGTTCGGACTACTACATGGACCAGCTGTGGATCTCGCTGCCCTGGCCCAACGAAGGCACTTGGATTCCGTACGAGTCCGCCACTGTGGGCGGCGCTCTGCGGCTGGCCAACTGCCTGCGGGTGGCCGCCGGCAAGGCGGGATGGGGCAAGCGCCTACCGCCCAACACCGGGATGGGGCTGGCGGTTTCTTCCGCCGAAGAGCGACAGAGTCCGACCTGGGTGGCGGGCGTAGCCGAGGTGACGGTCGATCCGAAAAGCGGAAGGTACCGGATCAACAAGCTCAACATCGCGATGGACATGGGGACCTGCATCAATCCGCTCAACGCCACCGCCCAGATCCAGGGTGCGGCCCTCTGGGGCGCGAGCCAGGTCCTGTCGGAGCGCCTGAGCTACAAGAAGGGAGCGATCGAACAAAGCAACTTTCATGACTATCAACCGATCCGCCTGGCGGACGTACCGGAGATCGACGTGCAGATCATCCAGTCCGGCAATCATCCCAGCGGAGTGGGTGAACCGTCCTCGACAGTGGTGGCGCCGGCAGTAGCCAACGCCATCTTCAACGCCGTGGGTGCGCGGGTACGGCACATGCCGATTACTCCGGGCGCGGTGCTTGAGGCGATGAAGCGCAAGGCCTGATTCGCTGCAGTGGCAAGCATTTGGAGGCTCTCGCGGCCTTTCGGCCGAGAGAGCCTCCGAAGACCTCAAACGACAACAACAGGCGTGAGGGCGTTTACGCCCTCGATCGCCAGGGTCCCCCGGGGAGCGAGACATGTCTGAGGACGTGCTGTCTTTGACGGCTGCCGCGCTGGTGGAACGCTACCGCAGCCGCAGTCTGTCGCCGGTGGAAGTCACCCAGGCGGCGCTCGAGCGTATCGCCAAGCTCAATCCCGTGTTCAATGCTTTCGTGCTGGTCGATGAAGAGCGCGCGCTCAGGGATGCCCGCGATTCGGAGTCGCGCTGGATGCGGGGCCAGCCCGCGGGACTGGTGGACGGATTGCCGTCGACAGTGAAGGACCTGATCGTCACCCGGGGCTGGCCGACGCTTCGCGGCTCGCGAACGATCGACCCGCGGCAGGAGTGGAACGAGGACGCCCCGCCGGTGGCGCGCATGCGCGAGCAGGGCGCGGTTTTCCTCGGCAAGACCACGACCCCTGAGTTCGGCTGGAAGGGGGTGACCGACAGCCCGCTGACCGGCGTCACCGTCAACCCCTGGGATACCCGGCTGACCCCGGGCGGCAGCAGCGGTGGCGCCGCCGTCGCCGCGGCGCTGGCGATGGGGATTCTGCACATCGCCACCGACGGCGGCGGCTCGATACGCATTCCCGCCGGGTTCTGCGGCTTGTTCGGCTTCAAGCCGACGTTCGGGATCGTGCCGGTGCACCCGCACTCGCCGGCGCTCACGCTCTGGCATCAGGGCCCGATCTCGCGCACGGTTGGCGACGCGGCGCGGATGCTCACCGTGATTGCACGCCCGGATGCGCGCGACTGGTACCAGGCACCGCCGCTCGACATCGACTTTTGCAGGGACCTGGATGCGGGCGTGAAAGGCTTGCGCATCGCCTACAGCCGGGATCTGGGCTACGCTCGGGTCGATCCCGAAGTCGCTGCGCTGGTGGAGCAGGGCGTGCGCGCGTTCGAGTCGCTCGGCGCGGCGGTGGAAGTGGTCGATCTGGCCATCGAGGATCCGATTTCGATCATGCGCCCGCTGTGGGCGGTGGCGCTGGCGATGGCGGTCGCGGCGATGAGCGCGGAGCAGCGCGCGCAGGTCGATCCGCCACTGCTCGAGGTGGCCGAGCCGGGAATGCACCTGAGCGCGCTCGAATACCGGCAACTGGAGCGCGCCCGCGAAGCCTTTGCCCGGCGCATGTGCGCGCTGCACCAGACCTACGATCTTCTGGTCACTCCGCAGCTTGCCGTGACAGCATTCGAGGCGGGCCACGAGGTGCCGCCGAACTCGGATCGCAGGCGCTGGTGGGAATGGTCGCCGTTTACCTATCCGTTCAACCTGTCGCAGCAGCCGGCAGCGACCGTACCCTGCGGATTCACACGCGCCGGCCTACCGGTGGCGATGCAGGTAGTCGGCAACAAGTTCGCTGATGCCCTGGTGCTGCGTGCTGCCCGCGCCTTCGAAGCAGTGCAACCGTTCGTCATGCCCCGGATCGACCCGGCGCCGGGAGCGCAGCGGCGGGTGTCGGCATAGGTACGCCAGACCGGCAAACGCCGTTCTTTGTTCTTTTCCTGAAACCGGCAGGGGTCGGAGGGCTTGTCTCATTTCAACGTTTCAAGTATTATTGAAACGTGGACAGTATGGAAACGGCCCGGGCCCTGTCGGCGTTGGGCCACGAGACTCGTTTAGCGATCTTCCGGATACTGGTGCAGGCCGGGACGTCGGGTGTGGCTGCGGGCGAAATCGCGCGCTCGCTCGACCTGCCGCCCAACGCGCTGTCCTTCCATCTCAAGGATCTGGCGCATGCCGGTTTGATCAATTGCCGACAGGAAGGCCGCTACCTGATCTACTCGGCGAACTTTCAGTCCATGAACGAGGTGGTGTCCTATCTGATGGCGAACTGCTGCGGGGGTGTGTCGTGCGCGGAGCCGACCGCCACCGTCGCGAAGAATCGAAGGAGCAGACGATGAAAAGAATGCACGTACATGTCGCGGTGTCGGATCTGGGCGCCAGCATCGGTTTCTACTCGAAGCTGTTCGGGGTGCAGCCCTCGGTGCTCAAGCCCGACTATGCCAAGTGGCTGCTGGAGGACCCGCGAATCAACTTCGCGATTTCTACGCGCGGCCTCAAACCGGGTCTGGACCATCTCGGAATCCAGGTCGAATCCCATGAGGAGCTGGCTGAGCTTCACAGCCAGCTTGAGGCTGCGGGGCAGGAGATCGCGTCACAGGAAAACGCCACCTGCTGCTACGCGCGCTCTGACAAACACTGGGTCGCCGATCCACAAGGTATCGCCTGGGAGACTTTTCATACCCTCGATGACGCGCCGACCTACGGCGGCGACCCCGCCAGCGAGCAGGCGACAGCCTGCTGCGCGTCCGCGCTGCCTACGGCGAAGCCTGGTGCGGGGGGCAACTTGGCCATCGTGGACGCTAACGCAATCCGCTGCTGCTGAGACGCCGTTGTCCGCTTGAACCGGTGTGCCTCGCTGCCCAGCAACGCGCTGACGGGGCGACGTCGCCGATGGAGACCTACACCCTGCGCCTTGCCGACGGCCGAACACTGGCCTGGACCGAAGCGGGTGAACCTTCCGGATTTCCGGTGTTTGCCTTTCATGGACTACCGGGCTCGAGATTCCAGCGTCATCCGGACGACGGCATCGCCCGCAGGCGAGGCGCCCGTCTGATCCATCTCGATCGGCCCGGGTTTGGGCGGTCTTCACCACAACCGCGCCGCAAGCTTGACGACTGGCCGCGGGACGTCGCCGCAGTGGCCGATGGGTTGGGAATAAGGCGTTTCGCGCTGCTTGGGATCTCGGGAGGTGGACCCTTTGCGCTGGCATGTGCCGCGCTGCTCGGGGAACGGGTGGCCCGCACCGCGGTGGTGAGCGGTGTCGGGCCGCCCGGCTCGATGCAGGGCGCTTCGATGACTTGGGCCGCACGAACCGCTTTCAGCCTCGCATCACGCGCCGCCTGGCTGCTGACCCCTGCGCTCGCCGCCGTGGCGCAATTCGCGCGCCGGGCACCGCAGCGCTATCTCGATACCGTTGCTTCGCATATGTCCGCGCCGGACAAGGCGGCCCTCGGCAGCCCGGAGGTGCGGACGATGTTCGCGCGCGACCTCCATGCCGCTTTTGCGCAAGGAGCGGGCGCGATGCTGCACGATCTGAAGCTGGTTGCGAGCCCGTGGCGACTGCCGCTGCAAGGGATCCACAGCCCGACCGCGTTCTGGCATGGTACCGAAGACCGCATGGTTCCCGACCACGCTTCCCGTGCGTTGGCGGGCCTCGTAAGTCCGAGCACGCTGCGCCTGATAGAAGGCGAAGGGCACTTCACGATCTTCGGCCGTTGGGCCGAGATCCTCGATTGGCTGCTATCGGATGATCCCGCGTGAGGCAAGCGCGGCTCGAATCTTCTCGACCCTGCGGGTGTTTACACCGAAATCCGAATACCCGACGCGGGATGCGGAGCGTACCGCGATGATTCCCTCCTGGCCACGCAGGTGCAGCTCGAGATCGTCGACGAAACCGAAGAAAGCGCTGGTGCACTCGGCGTGCAGGTAGTCGGAGCGTTCGGTCACGATACGTGTGCGCGGCAGTGTCAGGACCGCTTGCCGCAGGGCCGCCCACGCTTCCTGGGGCTGGGCCACGATACGCAACGGCTCGATCTCGCGGTCGTCGCTGCACACACAGTTCGGCGAAGCCGGGCAGGGGGCGAGGCGTGATTCTTTCACCCCGAGACCAGCCGGGCGTCTGCCTGGGACCGACCAGAGTGACATGACGGTGAAGGCGCCGGCCCACGGACCGGCGCGCCTTCGCTTTACTTCATCAAGTGCTGCTTGAACCAGTTGAGCGCCGGCGTCGAGGCCCCCTGGAACCCCGACACGTAGGCATCGAAATGTCCACCGGGCAGGATGACCAGTTGCTTGGGCTCACGGGCACGGCCGAAGGCCTCGATTGCCAGATCGGTCGGCGTCAGCACATCGTTCTCGGCGACGATCATCATGAACGGCGTCGGCGAGATCAGATGGATGTTCGCCGCCGGGTTGTATTCGAGAGCCAGCTCAAGAGAGCGCACCGTCTGCCGGTTGTCCCATTTCGGCGCCCGGCTCTGGCCGGTCTTGATGAACCAGTCGTAGGAATCCTGGGTCGGCAGCGCGGAGGGCTTGCCCTGTTCGGCGACGACCGGCAGGTAGTTGATCTTGCCCGTGGTGTATTCCTCCATGCGGTCCGCCGCCAGCCAGGCCTGGGTGCCCGGAAAGAAGTCCGCGCGCACCAGCCGGCGGAAGTTATCCATCGCGTTGACCAGAGGCACCTGCGCCACTGCGCATTTCACCCGCCGGTCGAACGCGGCCAGATGGATCACGTGAGCACCGCTGTAGGAGGAACCCCAGATGCCGATCCGGCCGGCGTCCACCATCGGCTGCAAGCCGGCCCACGTGATCGCGTTCTTGTAATCCTCATGCTGCATGTGCGGATCGATATGGCTGCGCGGCTCGCCTTCGCTGCCGCCGAAATTGCGGTAGTCAAACACCAGCACGACGAAGCCGCCGTTGGCGAACTTGGCAGCGAAGTCGTCCAGATACATCTCCTTCACTGCGCTCCAGCCGTGCGCCATGACGATGGTGGGACGCTTCTCGCCTTGCTTCACTCCCTTGGGGACATACAGCCAACCGGCGAGCTTCTGGCCTGCGCTGGTGAACGTCACGTCCTGCCTGGCGAAATTGTCTGCCGCCGCCGCCAACTGTGCGGTCAACACTCCGGCGCATATCAGCAGGGCAGGAAGCCACTTCTTGATGATCTGCATTTTCTCCTCCCGTTCAGTCGTTGTTTGTGGGTTGCTGCGTCTTCTCGGTATAGACAGTCAATCGGATCAGGTCAATGCCCGGCTCTGCGGCCGCGCGGCCACTGCCGATGCCTTGCCGCGATGTTTGGTCACAACTCAGCACCTTCGAGCTGAGAGAAGCGTACCGGCAGCAACTCCTTCGTGGAGAGCCGTCCGTCCGTGTTTTTCTCGACCAGAATCAACTGCTGGCTGTCGGGCAATCCTGCCGGGATAACCATTCTGCCGCCGGGTTTTAGCTGATGAATGAGCGGTGCGGGGATCAAGTCGGGCGCAGCGGTGACGATCAGTTTGTCGAACGGGGCGTGTTCCGGCCAGCCGTGATAGCCGTTGCCTATTTTCAGCTCGATATTGGCGTAGCCGGCGCGGTCCAGACGCTTGGAGGCTTCCTCGCCCAGCGCGTCGAGAATCTCGATGCTGTAGACCTTGCCGGCGAGCTCGGCGAGGATGGCAGCCTGGTAGCCGAGTCCGGTACCGATTTCGAGAACCACGTCCTCCGCACGCAGCTTCAGCGCATCGGTCATCAGCGCGACGATGAAAGGCTGGGAGATGGTCTTGTCGTAGCCGATAGGCAGAGGCCGGTTGAGGTAGGCGTAGGACTGAAGCTCGACCGGAACATACTGGTGGCGCGGCACCCTGCCCATCACTTCCATCACCCGCGGATCGAGGTTGTACCTTCCGATCCGCTCGCCCAGCAGGGCCGTGTGGGTGGCGATCTCCAGGATCATGTGCTGGCGCAAGGCCGCGAACTGCTCATCCGTCATGACACGACGCCCTTGCAGGAGCGAACATCCGACACACGCATGTTACGCCTACCCGGATACGTCAGGTTGCTGCTTCGACCGGGTTCGGCTCGTGATGCGACTTCCGGAAGCCAGCGAATCGCCATGATCACCCCGGCCCGGGGGATGCAGTGCTGGGCCCGGTCGTCCGCTAGGGTCTGATGAAAAAAGATCCAGTAGCCTCGGCGTCGCGATCCAGCGACTCGACTCTGATTGCGCCGAATGCGCCAAGATGCTCACGCTGGATGCCCAGGAATATCGGCTCGGCGTTCTCCCGGTGGATGTTTATCTTGGCGTTGTAGGCAACGCGGTTCGTGCCGTGCTTGTCTCGGATGTGGTAGCGATTCACCACGTACCGGCTGCCGCCGAGGCTCTGTCCGGTAAGGTAGCAGCGGATGTTGTCGATGCGCCCGCCGGAGACCACAAGTCCCCTGACCTGGTCGAGCGTCTTTGCGGTCCTCTCAACGAACTCCAGCGTGTCGTAGCGAGCGAACGGGCCGGTAACGCCCTTTTCATCGACCGCGAAATCGCCCAGCAGGATCTGCCCTGGCAGCGCCTTGTCGATCATCCTGGAAAGATCGATCGTGACCTGTCCAACGATGTAGCTGAAGGTGGTCGGATTCAGTCCCTCGACCTGGTGGAACTCGTAATGCTCGCCGACGTGAAAGGCCGCGCGCAACCGCGGCACCCAGCCTCCGCCCGCCTTGCTCTGGGCGATGGCGTTGTCGGCGAGGATCATCATCATCAGCTTGTACAGCGCGATGTTGCCCTCCGCGCCGGTGTCCCGGTTCCAGACGTAGAATCCGTCGCCGGTTGTGGTGCGGGCGAAGTTGACCTCGATGTGCTTTGACAGCAATTGCTGATACGCCGAGTTGACCGAGTAGGAGAGGCTGTTCAGCATTGCCATCTGGTCCAGGGGCGGCTGCAGCGAGAACTCCACGGCATCGAGCAGCACCACCGCACGGCCGCGCACCAGGGATACGCCGTAGCGCCGGACCAGTTCGCTGATCAGGCCGGGATCAACGTCTGTTCCGATCCGGAACTCCGATCGCAGAACGCGGGGTTCGCTGCCGAACGCACGACACACTGCTTCGAACTCCGGCGGCGGCAGATACTTCGGGCCGGAGAGGACCGTGTTGATGAAACCTGCCGCATCGTCGATTCTCATCGGGGCAACAGGATTTCCGTGTATCGCTTCGGCGATGGCGTAATGCCGCACCGACAGGAACCTCAGCTGCCGATCGGCGTGCGTCCATGCCAGCACCACGTTGTCGCCGAGGTCCCACATCGCGAACAACGCCTCGTCGACTCTCGCCAATGCGCCGAGCACCTTCCGCGGCAGGGACGGCATCTTGCCCCTGGCGCTCGCTATGACGTCGAGCCAGCTTGCGCGTTGCATTTCCCAGCGCCTCCGTCGGTATGGGCAGGACGTCTGCGGTGGCGGACAGTCTGATTATCGCGCAGTGGACGATGCCCGCCTACCCCCGGACCATGACGCCGCAGAGTTGCACGGTGTCCGGGATTCACCTCTGTTGCGAAATCATGTACCTCAGCCGCTCAGCCAGCGCTTTGAGCAGCGACACGGCGAACGCCGGCTTACTCGTCACCAGTTCCAGGAAGTCGCTGCGGCTGATCGGCTGCAGGACGCACTCCGTTTCGGCTTGCGCGCTGGCCGCGCGAGAGGATTGATCGACAAGCGCCATCTCCCCGAAGATGCCGCCGGGCCCTACCCGCTCGACCAGCGCGGACTTTACCCACACAGCGACCCGGCCCTCGATGACGATGTACATGAACAACCCGCTCTCGCCTTCGCGCATGATGACCGCGGCTGGGAGGTGGCGCTGCGCCGGACGTTGCTTGAGCGCGCCGGCCAATTCGTCCAGCAGAGCTCGGTCGAATACCTTGCCCGCCTCCCTGGCCGACTGCTCCGGTAATTTTCCCGTTCTTGCGAGGAGGGTAGTAGTCAGGCGCAGGCGGTTGATCATGATGCTCATGAGCATCAGCGCAAATTCCGGGGTGTTCTGGATTGCGCGCTCGAACCTCTGGGCGTCCAGCGATACGGCGCGGCAGGCGCCGCGCGCAATCGCGCCCGCACTGCGCGGGTGTCTGGTGATGACCGCCATCTCGCCGAATATCTCGCCCGCCTTGACGATGTCGATCGTCTTCCTGCCGCGAACCAGCCGGACGTCGCCTTCCAGCAGAAAATACATCCTGTCGGCCGCTTCGTTTTCGGCAAAGATGGGCGCGCCTTCGGCGAAGCTCTCGGCCTCGCCCAGCGCCTCGAAGCAACTGCGGGCAATAGCCGGATCGTAGATCTCGCTACGCGCCGGCCGGGTGAAGTCCAGGTCGTCCATTCTCGCAACCGAGGGAATCGCGGCGAATGTTAACGCATGCAGCGCCTTGTGCGTGCGGGAATCCGCGACGCGCTAAACTGTCCGTGAGCCTCGAACAAGGAGCCTCCATGAACTTCTTTCCGGCCATATGCGTACGTGGCTTCTGCCTTCTGGCGTTGTGCCTGGGCGGATTCGCCCGAGCGGCTGATGAGGCCGAGGGCACAGTTCAGAGAATGCATGTGCTCTACTGCGGCGAGTCGCGCACCGAGGATGTATCGGCGAACTGGTCGCCGGGCGTGGATGTAGGCAAGCCGCGCGAGTTCAGCAACAACTGCTACCTGATCCGGCACCGGAAGGGACTGATGTTGTGGGACACAGGGCTGTCTGATTCGATCGCCTCCAAGCCGGAGGGCGTTCCGGTCCTGGGCGGGCTGCTGGTCCTCCGGGTCAACCGGACGCTCGCCTCACAATTGGCAGAACTCGGGGTGTCTCCGACCGATGTTGCCCACCTGGCGGTTTCTCACTTCCACTCAGACCACTGCGGCAACGCCAACCTGTTCACCGCGGCAACACTCTACATCCAGCAATCCGAGCATGACGCCGCATTCGGACCGGAGCCGGCCAAATTCGGGTTCGTGCCTGCGAACTATGAAAAGCTGCGCGCCAGTCCCACGATCAAGCTCAACGGCGACCACGACGTCTTCGGCGATGGTTCGGTGGTCATACTCTCGACGCCGGGCCACACGCCGGGGCACCAATCGCTGCTGGTCCGCTTGCCGAAGTACGGTCCGGTGCTGTTGTCGGGAGACATGGTGCATTTCGACTCGAACTGGAGCGGCCGCCGGGTTCCGGCCAGGAACTTCGATCGCGACATGAGTCTTCGGACCATGGAACGCGTGGCAGCCTTCCTCGCCGCGCGCAACGCACGGCTCTGGATCAACCACGATAAGGCGCAGAGCGCCGCCATTCCGCACGCGCCGGACTTCGTCGAGTAGGTCGGCTGCGGACGAAGATCGATCGCTGCTGGCCGGCTGCACCTCATGGATTAGAAGCGGTATGCGACTCCGGCGCTGACCAACCATCCGATCTCGTTCTGCACGATCGGCGAATCGCGCGCGTCGCCGAGCAATTGGTGCGCGTTGAATCCCCACAGCATCAGCCATCGCTCCGAAAGATCGATCGCGCCCAACAAACCGACCTCGGCGAAGCGCAGCCCGGCGCCCGCGCTATAGGGCGGAAGCCCGGTCGAGGCGGATTGCTGCACGCTCAGGCCGAAATAGCTTTGGGTAGACTCGCCGTCGGCCCAGGTGAGTTGTCCGTATATCCCTGCCTTCAACCGCCCGCGCGACAGTATGCCGGCGGTGAGGCGAAAGTCCGCCTGTGAGCCGAAGTCCGAATCGAGGTTGTGGCGGTAGCGGACAAGGGCATTGAGCGGCATCGGGCCGATATTCCAGTCAGTCTCGGCGTGAACGCCGGCGGAGCCGCCAGGGTCGATGTCTTCGAAGTTGCGCGCGTCGAGGAAGGACGACTCTTCGCTGAGTCGTCCGTCTTCGTAGGCGAGTTGGACGCCGAGAACGATCCCGAGCAGCGGTCTCGTGCGGATCCCGCCTTCGAGCATGCCCTGGGTGGTGCGCGCGAACAAATGCTCCCCATAGATTCGGAGGTACGGAATCGCTTGCCCGCGCTGGCTGTCGGCGCCCTCGTACGCCGGACGCACCCTGAGACCGAGTCCGGCATAGGAATCCCCGGCTTCAGCCTGCTGGGCAAGCGCGGCGGGGGACAGGCACGCTGCGAGGAAGACCGACCGAAATACTCCGCTGGCAGCGATTCCGCAGCGACTCATAGCATTTCCAGCGGACGCGAAGCGGTCGGCGGAGGAAACAGACCGTCCAGTTCTTCGAGCTGCTGCCTGGTCAACTTGTGGTCCAGCGCCGCCGCATTCTCCTTCAGACGCTCCCGATGTCCAGTCTTGGGGATGGCGACTACGTTGTCCTCCGAGAGCAGCCAGGCTAGCGCGGCCTGTGCCGGGGTCATGCCGTGGCGCTTGGCGAAGCCGGTGAGTTTCGGGTTGCGCAAGACCTTTCCTTGCTCGATCGGCGAGTAGGCCATGACCGGTACGCCCCGCTCCCGCAGCCGCGGCAAGAGCTCCCACTCGATGCCACGGCGGGTCAGGTTGTAGAGTACCTGGTTCGCCGCCACGGCACCGCCGCCGGGCAGCGACCACAGTTCGTGCATGTCGTCCAGATCGAGATTACTCACCCCCCAGTGCCTGATCTTGCCTGATCGCTTCAGGTGCTCGAAGGCATCGACGGTTTCGGCCAGCGGTATGCTCCCTCGCCAATGCAGCAGATACAGGTCGAGACGGTCGGTGCGCAGACGCTTCAGGCTGCGCTCGCAGGCCGCGACAGCGCCCTTGAGCGACGCGTTGTGCGGATAGACTTTGCTGACCAGGAACGCTTCTTCGCGCCGGCCGGCGATCGCCTCGCCGATCAGTTCCTCAGATTTGCCTTCGCCATACATCTCAGCGGTGTCGATCAAAGCGAGCCCCATGTCCAGGCCGAGGCGCAGCGTGGCGATCTCCTCGGCGCGGTCAGCTTTGCGGTCGCCGATGTTCCAGGTGCCCTGTCCCAGCGACGGCACTGTCTCGCCCGAGGGCAACGCAACGGTCCTCATAACGCCGTCTCGGTTGTAACTGCAGTTCGATGTGCAGCCTGCGCGGCGGTTGCACGGGTCGCAAGGTAAGTAACTGCCGCGGAAAGAAACGCGCATGCGGCGAGAAAATACAGCCCCATCTCGAAACTCTGTGTGCTGTCCTTGATCCAGCCGACGATGAACGGCCCGATGTAGCCGCCTAGATTGCCGATAGAGTTGATCAGGGCAATTCCGGCCGCAGCTGCCGCGCCGGTGAGAAACATCGAAGGCATCGGCCAAAACGACGGCCTTGACCCGTATATGCCGATGGTGGCAATCGACATCGCGGCGATTGCCCAATACGACTCGCGCAGCCACGCCGCACCGATCAGGCCGATCCCCGCGACCGACATCGCGGCGATCAGGTGCCAGCGGCGTTCGTTCCTCCTGTCGGACGAGTATCCCCAGAGCAGCAGGCCGATCACGCCTATGGTGTAGGGAATAGCGGTGAGCAGTCCGGTAACCAGGTTCGACTGGCCCAGCCCCTTGATGATCTGCGGCAGGAAAAAGACGATACCGTAGCTCGCGGTGACGCTGGTTATGTAGATTGCCGAAAGCACCAGCACCCGGCTGTCGGTAAGCGACTGCAGCAGCGTCAGGCGGCCGGCGACCTCGACCTTGCGGCGTTCGGCCTGCATCTCAGTTTCGAGCCACTCGCGCTCGTCGGCGTTCAGCCAGGCTGCTTCCGACGGTCGGTCGGTCATCTTCTTCAGCACGACGAAAGCGAGCAGCACCGCCGGCATGGCTTCGAGGATGAACACCCACTGCCAGCCCTTCAAGCCGAGGATGCCGTCCATTTCCAGGATCGCGCCCGAGATGACCGAGGCGAGCGCGTTGGACAACGGCACCGCTAGGAACAGGGTCGAGATGACGCGCGCGCGCCAGGCGGCCGGATACCAGGTGGATAGATAGAAAATGATCCCGGGAAAGAAACCAGCCTCCGCCACGCCAAGCAGGAAACGAAGCGTGAGAAAACTGGCCGGCCCGGTGGCGGCCGCCATCAGCCCTGAGATGATTCCCCAAGTGATCATGATGCGCGCGATCCAGCGGCGGGCGCCGACTTTTTCCAGGATCATGTTGCTCGGCACCTCGAACAGCGCGTAACCGAGGAAGAAGATTCCGGCGCCCCAGCCGTACATGTAGGCGGTGATGCCCAGGTCGGGGTTCATGGTGAGCGCGGCGAAGGAGACGTTGGTGCGGTCGATATACGCAACCAGGTAGCTCACCACGATCAGCGGCAGCAGTCGCCACGAGATTTTCAGGATCGTCCTCTTCTGGAATTCGGGCGTGAATCTCGAATCCATCGCGTTGGCCTCCCAGGCCGTGGTGTCTTGGGCTCCAGCACCGAATGCCGGCGTGGCATCTCTCGGCGGACTCTATCCTATCCCGGCCTGCAGCATGACAACACGCTGTCCTGCACTTTTCCCTCCGTCGAAACCGGTGCGGCGGCGGTCGCGTAGTTGTCACCAGGATTGCGGGTCAGCATCAGATTCGCTCAACGCGACAGGCAGGCGATTGGTTGTGGAGCGGTCTTGTGCCGACTCACCGGCACTCGTCGCTTGCTGTTCAATCCGAGGCTGCCGACCGATAACCGGTCAACCTTGCCAGCAGACCGGTCTCCTCGAGATAGCGAACCACACCGGGATGAATGAAATCGACCTTCGGTGAGGCAGCGAGGGTGTTGGCTGGAGTCGATTCGTTCGCCTGAGGCAGGCGTTGACCGAAAACCGGCACGGCCCGATGCAGGGCGCGGGCGAACCGATACGCGATGTCGTCGGAGAGATCCGGCCTGGCGAGGATGAGACTCCACGATCCCACGGTCGTTACCGGTCGATCCTGTCGCGGGTATGAACCCGCGGGCAGAACCATGCGCTTTAGGAAAGGGTACTTCGCCCGGATACGGGAGATCTCTTCGGGCAGCGGGGCGATGAAGCGTGCGCCACCCGGCCCTCGGGCAATCGCCTCGAACGCCGGCCACCCGATCCCTCCACCCCACATCGCCGCGACCTCGCCGCTCAGCACCATCGGCGGGCCTTCCTTCGCGCTTTTCAGCAGGACCGCGTCGAAGTCCTTCTGCTGATCGAGGCCGAGTCCGTCGAGCACGTAGCGCGCCAGCAGCACGAAACCGGAGCCCGCGGCGCCGAACACGACTCGCCGGTTCTTCAGGTCGGAGATCGTTCTGTAGCTCGAATCCGCCCGCACCGAGAACATGCCCGGACTCGGGTACATCGCGGCCACGACCCAAAGTTTCGCCCGCGTACGCCCGATTCCTTCCAGGGCTTCGTAGGCGGCGGTGCCTTCGACCAGACCAAGATCGAGTGTTCCCGCTTCGAGCAGGGGAATGTTCTCCTTGCTGCCGGCGGTCTGCTGCAGCCTGATCTCGATTCCCGGATGGACCTCGTGGAGCGATTCCGCCAGCGCCTCACCGTACACCGTGAAGCCTCCTCCGGGCGTCGCGGTGCCCATAACGAGGGTGGTCGTATCGGCATCGTTCGAAACCGCGCTCGTTGCGGCCGATCCGACGATGAGCAGCAGCAGGCGAAGGATTCGCATGAATTCCAAGTGCACAGGCGGAAGACGGTTCGGCAGATTATCCGCATATCGGTGTTTCATTCAACCAGGAGCGGATTGCGCGCAATCGACTTGCAACACGGCAAGTGTCACTGAATGGCGACAGGATCGAATGGACGAATCGAGGAACTTCCCCAACCAGCGCACTGTCAACCGCGTGCTTCAGATGGACCAGTGTCCGCGTCAGCCGGGCAGCCCGAAGGCACGTCGTCGCAGAAGGCGCTGATACTCCGCGTCTGCCCAACTGATGTGACAAGGAAGGATCGGCACTGATTCGACGGATCGCGATTGATTCGGAAGAAGAAGTTCGGCAAGGAGCCATTTATCGAACCAGGGGACGGGAGATCAGCATTCCCGTCCGTGGTGCTGCCGGACAGTGTTCGCAGCAAAGCTCCGGCAGCTGTCTTGTGTCAGAAGTACTTTGTTTCACTGTGGAAGGAGATGACTATGAAGCTAACCAGACTGATCATCGCCGTTGGCGTCGGTATCGCCAGCACCGGCGCCTTTGCCGAGACTGGAGTGAACGTCGGCGACATCGGCTACGTCGGCAAGGTCTACGGCCGCGCAGCGACTGCCAACGTGGCAATCGCCGGCCCGCTCACCACGCGACCTGGCGACGTGACGGTAGCCGGCCGCGATCCCGCTCAGGGCCCGACCGAAATCCTGGTCCAGGCGAAGGAAGCGGACGTCAACGAAGTGTTCGGCCGCACCTAGCCCGAGCAGCAGGGCATGTGAACGCCGCACGGCTCAAAACCGTGCGGCGTTTTTCTTTGCGCTGCCAGCCGGCGATGCATCTTTTTCGCGCTGATCGACGTGGCGAAAACGACCGGTGCGGCCTATGCTTGAAGCAACCGGGGAGGGCGTCATGTCGAACCGTTGCCGTTTCGCATTCGCAAGTTGTGCATTGCTTGCACTGGTTGCCTTCGTCGGGGCGGCCGAGGCGCAGACGAAGGTCATAATCAATGGCGAGCCGCTCGACCAGGCGACCGTCGGCGCGCTCGAGCAGGCGTACCAGACCCGGCTGCAACCGGGACGATTCTGGTACGACCCGGTGTCCGGACTATGGGGCTGGGAGAAAGGGCCGGCCGGCGGACAGATCGCACCCGGCCTGCGTCTCGGCGGCCGGCTGAAGGCCGATGCCTCCGGCGGCGGGACGGGGGTGTTCTTCAACGGCCGCGAGTTGCATCCGCAGGATGTTGCCTGGCTGCAGCAGATCGCAGGCGCAGTCATCCCGGGCCGCTACTGGGTCAACGCGATCGGTGTCGGCGGAATCGAGGGCGAACCGCCGATATTCGACCTGCGTGCGCTTGCGGCGCAGCGCGGCGGCGGCGTAAGGGCGTGGTCGCACTCCGGACCGGGCGGCCACACGGGGAGCGACGGCAACTGCTCGTACTACTTCGACCCGCAAAGCGGCAGCAGCGTGATGACCGGGAAATGCGACTGAGTCTTGGCCGCTGAACGGGGTGGCCGGCACGACGCTTCTCGGGACTCCGGTAGTGGCGCGTCTTGAAGTCGACGCCCGGCCTTGGCACCATGCACGGCCAGGCTCTGTCCCTCCTGTCGAGCCTGCCCTGCAATCCGACGAGTCGAAGCCAAATGAACGGCAATGAGGCGCCCTGGCGGCCGAGTCAGCGTTACCCCGATCCCGCGGTCCGGATCATCGACCAGAGCTTCGCCAGGTATCGTCACAACCTCGCAGCGATCGAGCGCATCGCGCATGGCTTCCGCTGGGCCGAGGGTCCTGTCTGGTTCGGCGATGGCCGCTACCTCTTGTGGAGCGATATCCCCAACAACCGGATCCTGAAGTGGGAAGAGGAAACCGGTGCCGTCAGCGTGTTCCGCAAACCTTCGAACTTCGCCAACGGCAATACCCGCGACCGGCAGGGCCGCCTGGTGACCTGCGAACACGGCGGGCGTCGGGTCACGCGGACCGAATACGACGGCACTGTCTCGGTGATCGCCGACCGTTTCGAAAGCAAAGCGCTCAACTCTCCGAACGACGTCGTGGTGAAATCCGACGGCTCGATCTGGTTCACCGATCCGGTATTCGGACTGCTGGGTTATTACGAAGGATATCCTGCCCAGCAGGAGCTTCCGATGAACGTTTACCGGGTGGACGGCACAACCGGCGAGACGACCGTGGTCGAGGGCGAAGTGGCCCGCCCGAACGGCCTGTGCTTTTCGCCAGATGAATCGGCGCTCTACCTGGTCGAATCGGGCACAAGCCCGCGCAACGTGTACGCCTACGACGTGGTGGGCGGGGGCAGGCGGCTGTCGAACAAGCGCAAGTTCATCGACGTCGGTCCTGGGACTCCTGACGGCATGCGCTGCGACGTGGACGGCAATCTGTGGATGGGCTGGGGAATGGGCAACGAGGAGCTCGACGGGGTGAACGTCTACAACCCGGACGGCAGGCTCATAGGCCGCATCGATCTGCCGGAGCGTTGCGCCAATCTCTGCTTCGGCGGCACCCACCGCAACCGTCTGTTCATGGCAGCAGCCAAGAGCGTATACGCGCTGTATGTCAACACGCAGGGCGCGGCGGGCGGGTGACGTCAAGGGGCTGGCGCTACTCCACGATCGACTGTGCGACCAGGGTCTTGAACGTCGTTGCGTACCACAGGAGATGTTTCACCGACTGCATCATGTACACCCCGACCAGCTCCTCCTTCGGGTCCACCCAGAAATACGTTCCGGCGTAGCCGGCCCAGTAGAACTCGCCGACCGAGCCGTCCATCGGGTTCAGCGCGGTGGGCGCGCGCGGGCCGTCGGTGCGCACTGCTCCCAGCAGGCCGTAACCATGACTCTGGCCGGGAAGGTAGAACGGGCCGCGGTCGAACGCCGACCCAACGTGGTCCGTGGTCATGAGCTCGACGGTCTTCCTGCCGAGGATGCGGGCGCTGCCGAGCGAGCCGCCGCCTAGCAGCATGTGGGCGAAGCGCGCGTAGTCCATCACGGTGGAGGTCAGTCCCTGTCCGCCGGCCTCGAACTTCACCGGCTTGAGGGGGTCGGTGTACTGAAGAATCAGGCCTTTCTTGTCGTCATCGAACGGTTCGACGAACCGCCAGGACTTTGCCGGCGCGACCTGGAAGGCGGTATCGACCATGCCGAGCGGCCGGGTGATGCGCTTCTCGAAGAACTCGCCGAGAGTCATTCCGGAAACGACCTCGACCAGGCGCCCAAGCACGTCGGTCGAGCGGCTGTACCACCAGGTCGTGCCCGGCTCGTATTTGAGCGGCAGTTTGCTGATGCGACTGACCAGTTCGGCGTTGCTGATCTCGAGATCGTTCACGCCGCCGTCGAGGTACATCTGCTCGACTTGCCCACCGCCGGGAAACGGCTTGAAGAACCCATAGGTGAACCCGGAAGTATGCAGGAGCAGATCCAGCACGCGGATCGGGTTCTTTGCCGGCCGGGTCTGTACTGCGGCGGGATCCCTGGCGGTGTCGGCATTGGTCGCCACTTTCAGGTTGGCGAGTTCCGGCAGGTACATCGACACCGGGTCGGAGAGTCTGATCTTTCCTTCCTCCACCAGGATCATCGCCGCGACGCTGGTGATCGGCTTGGTCATCGAGTAGATGCGGAAGATCGAGTCGCGCGACATCGGCTTCTTGCTATTCGGGTTCTGCACTCCATGGGCCTCGAAGTACGCGACCTTGCCGCGTCGCGCCACCAGCGCCACGTAACCCGGGATCTCGCCCGAGTCCACCTTTGCCCCGAGCACCTTGCGGATGTTCTCGAGCCGGTCCGAGGACAGGCCGACCGTTTCCGGCCTGGCGCGCGGCAGATCCGCGGCGACCGCGGCGAATGCGATCAGCCAGAGAGCGGCGGCAACCAGGAAGCGTCTGGCGATGGTCATGATGGTCTCCTTCTCGTACGCAGGCGGGTGAAGAGAAAATAGACGACTACGCTCGCGCTGACAAGCGAGAGGGGCAGGAGGGGCCTCGAATACTCACGTCGGGCATGCCGCCAATCCTGGCAAGTCAACACATTTTTTTAACTATTTGCCTAGGCGATTCGCTGCAGCGCACCCATAGTGCGGCATCTCGACCGAATCGCGATCGAGTTGGCGGCTGCAACTCCTGGCCCGCCACACCAGTGAAGACACAAGGATTCTCATGAATACCCTGGACAAAGACATCATCGACAACGCCGTGGCCGCGGGCTATCTCGCCACGCTCTCCAACGCCTTCCGTGCCGCCGGACTCGTCGGCACTCTCAAGGGCGCCGGGCCGTTCACGCTTTTCGCGCCGACCGACGAGGCGTTCAGAAAGCTGCCCGCCGGGACGGTCGACGGCCTGCTCAAGGACAAAGTCAAGCTCGCCTCCATCCTGAACTACCACGTGCTGCCCGGCACGGTGCTGGCCAAGGACCTCAAGGACGGCGACGCCAAGACTGTACAGGGCGGATCGGTCACGATCGCCTCCAACGATGCGGGTTTCACCATTGACGGAGCGAAGGTGACCAGGAAAGACATCGAATCAAGCAACGGCGTCATTCACGCCATCGACACGGTGATGATGCCCAAGCAGTAAGGCCCGCCCCTCGCACCCTCTCCCTTGCGCGTAAGGACTAACCATGTGATGCAGGCCATTCCACTAACGCAGGGCGAATACGGTAAGACCTCCGCTGTCAGTGGCCATAGTCTTGAACGGCTGTCCAAACAAAGCCGAAAAAATGCGAGTTGTATCCTGACTCAATCCCTTTGTTACCGCTAGGTACTGAGTTCCGTCAATCTCATATGACACTACCCCACCGGCATAACCGGTACTATCGCGATAAGACCAGAGCAAACGTCCAGAACTGGCATCTAATGCTTCCAAGACACCATCGGCTCTAGGCACAAACACCAATCCACTCGCAGTACTGAGCAGCCCTCCTAATGGCGGATGGTCATAGGCCACTTCCCACCTCGGCATTCCGGAAATGGGATCACGAGCCGAGACACGACCGGCTGAAATATTCCCTGGCGCCCTTAGCGGTTCCCATAATCCCCCGTAGAACTTCGCCCAAGTTAATCTGCTTGACGAGCCAGAATCACCGAAGAAAACCGATGCGCACCACTCCTGAACTGTTCGATAGTAAAGACCTGTAATGGGATTATACGAACCTGAGCCCGGGCTAATTGCACCGATTGGGCCAGGACAAATCTGTGAAATCGTTCCCGCGGCGTATTTTTCTAGTCCGATCAGTTGACCGCTATTGGCGTCTATTCTCGTAGCAAAATTTGCCGTCTTGCTGAGGCGCCAAGTGTGTGCAAGTTCTACGCCTCGTCTTGAACCATCAGTCGAATATACGTACACGAATCCGCCTTTATTCGGATGAATCAAAAAACGGCGTTGCGCTCGGTCGAGTATCAGTATCTCTGTTGTGGCACCACTCGCACCGGAGAAATCTTGGTCAGATTCACGCAAGTACGACCTAATTTTGCCGGTCCTTGCGTCGAGTACCATCACCGAAGACCACTGCACGCCGGAGCCTTCTAGGCTAGATACACTATCGACCCCCCAATAAATAAGCTCAGTCTCCGGGTCAAACGCGCCAGTTAGCCATGCCCCCTTCGTGGCGTCTGCAAAAACCGGCGGAGGCCAATCAGCCACTTCCGCGTCAGGCAGCATGTATGTTTTCCACTCCGGTTTTCCAGTTTTAACATTGAGAGCGGAAATTGCGCCAGCAGCCCCAGAACCGCTGAAGGATGTGCCAACAATCACTTTGTCGCCTATAACTAGTGGAACACCCACGAAACCGAGGTTCTCTGGTTCTTCCGAGAGAACCGGGGTGTCCCATACTGGTTGTCCACTTAGCATATCTAAGGCGTATAGCCGACCATCAAGAGACACGGTTATCACTAGACCGTATCCGAGTGCTACGCCTCGTGCCTGCGGATTGGTAATAGCAATGCGCTCAAAGGCAATCTGCGTCGACCATAGTACAGCGCCATCTTTGCCCGACAACGCCCAGACTCGATTGTCGGCTGTTGTGTAGTAGAGAACTCCTTTTCGAATGAGCGGAAGAGTCTGTACACCTCCAGGAATAGGCCCTGGATCATGTCTCCAGGCCACTGACAGTGTATTGACGTTTTTGGGAGATATCTGCGTGAGCGAACTAAAGTTCCAGCCAGTGTATGAGCCCTTTGCTGTGAGCCAGTCGCGGGTTCCGTGAAGTTGGCTCGAAAGCAGAAGACCGTCGACGTTAGTATCGACTCCTGCCCATATGTCCTTCTGATCTCTCCGCAGCTTCGTCAGTTTCCCACGAACCTCGGCAACCTCGGCCTTCAACGAAGGCAACGTGGGCAGGTCCATATACGCTCTGTGAAGTTTTTCAACATCGCCCAGGTAAGCTAGGTCGCTAGTGACTAAGCGACCGGCTTCCCTTGCAGCGATAAGCTCCAGCATGGCGCCCTCTCTGAATTGAGCGCTCATGGCCTCGTGGTAAGGAGCCATTAGCATTGTCGGAAGGTCAAGATCAGCAGTGATCTCTATGTTGTCCAAGTGGCGAGGGGTATACGAGCTCTTTCCCGAAAAGCGAAGCGACACAGGGACTCCCGTTACCACTGCTCGCGCAATGTGCAGAAGGTATTTTCCGTCCGCCTTCGTGTACGAGCGCGTTAACTCTTGTGCTTGACGAAACACAACCACTGCAACGCCCGTCAGGCCGTCGCCGGACTCCTGATCCTTTACGAGTCCCCTCAAGCGAAGGTAGGAAGTCGTATCTGCGCCTGTGACCAGAGCCGAGCAAAGAACCAGGAGCAGCGCTAACCACCGCATGGCCATGATCATCTCCTCACGCGTGGTCAGTTCCTCAGCGGGCGCGCATGAGACAAGAGAATTCTTCTTATGTCTTCAAGCGGTAACCTTTCATCATCACATTTGATGACAACCGCCAAAAGGAGCAGGTCATCTGGAGTGATTTCCGAGACTCTAAAAGCGACTTCATGTTGCCCTGCCTCCACTTGTCGTGGAAGCAGCTCCACGGTCTCATTTCCTCTTTGAATGAATGCGAACGCCGACAGCTTGTAACTGGAAGTAACTCCAACGTGCCATTCGAATGCCCGATATTTCCTCTCCGGTCGATGGAGAAATCTACCTGAGGCGTGTCTCAATTTCTGAAAGCGTGGATCGGCGATTTTCTCTAGATGGGCTTCCTGCAACAGAAAGTCTTCCATGGTCATCATCCATACGAGGTTTCGCGACTCTGGCATTAATGTCAAGAGGCCTGGCACCACGCTGGACTGGGAGTCGGCTGCTTCTAAGGCCGTCTTCGACTCGCGAATCGCCTCGGCATATTTGTCATTCAGAATCGACTGAACAAGGTAACTGGTCCACCAACCGCTGTGCAGAGAATAGACCGTGACGGCTATTCCCGTGGCTGCTCCAGCGACAAACAGTCCGCTCCCTTTCCATCCGAACCTGGTCCACAATTTTGAGACAAGACGGAAGAGTAGATCCTTCATTCTTCGATAGCACGAAGTCTGTCGTCTCCGACGACTCAAACTGTCAGAGGGAGCTTAAAGGTGGATCTTGGGGTATACGTATCATCTTCAGCATCTACGGTACCGCGGGAATGCGAGATGAATGATGATTCACGATCACCCACCGCCCGTCGTGCTTGCGGTAGGCGAAGGTAAACCGCATCGGCGTGACGATCTCCTGTCCGTCCTGGACGTATCTCGACGTGTAGTAACCCGAATTGAAGGCGACGTCGCCGTAGACACGGACATGCTGTTCTCCTACCGATATTCTCAGCGTCGGACGGCGCTTGGCGGAGGAGACGAAGTATTCGAGGATCTGTTCCGGAGTGGTGCGTATGGTCGGGGAGACGGTTCCCCAGAACACCGCGTCGGGCGCATAGAGCGCCGCGATGCGGGCCGGGTCGCGGGTGTTGAAGGTCGCCACCCATTGCTCGGTCGCCGCCATCACGGACTGCTCCGCGTCATCGGCGCCGGCCTGGTCCTCCGCAGTCGCGAAGAACACCGCCAGTGCGATGAGAATGGGTACGAGGACGCGGAACATCGCGGGAATGATACCCGGTTGCCGCACCGACGCCAGTGCCGCGTTGCCCTCTGGCGCAGGTTCTTCCGTGCCGCTGCGCAGAGGCTCGTCCAGGGACGCAACCGCCTGTCCGGAACAGGGGTAAACTGGCTTCTTGGCGAGAGGCTTCCGAGTGAACACAAGACGCGTTTCTTCAAGCATGATTGCCGTTGCCGCCCTCTGGGCGGTGCCAGCGGCCGCATGCGTGGAAGGCCCGCTGAGAGGCGAGGCAGTCACCCTAGAGCGCGAAGTCGGCGCGACTCATCCCGGCGAGACCGCCAGCATGAATATCCTCGGCATGGGCTATTTCCACGCCGTCGAGATCGTCAAGCACGGAGGCGACAGCGACGCCACATCGGTGACGCTGGAGCTGGACGGGCAGCCGATGATCGCCACGTCGTTCGCCACGCTGAAGAACAAGTGGAACCAGCTGGGGAACCGCTCCATCGTGGCGGATGTCCGCACCGAGGGCGACACCGAGACCATGACCATCTGGTACTCGCCCGAGCTTCCCTTCCGGACTTTCGTCTCGGTGCGGGTAGAGGTGCAGGAAGACGGTGTCGATTCGCTGCGGATGCGGACCGTCATGAACAAGCCTGCGCCGCACGAGCATCCTGCGGGGCAACTCACCCTCGCTCTGCCCGCCTTCAAGTAACCAAGAAGCTGGAAGCCCGACCTGCGTTCGGGCAGAAAGGCAGCCTGCAGTACGAAGTGGCTGCTTGAACGAGTTCCGTCCCGTGCCTGGCGCCTAGTACCCCGCGCCTGCACTCATTCCTTATAGGGCTCGACGACGGTCGCCTGCATCGTATAGGCGATGTTGATGTCGGAGGCGCCGTCCACCAGATACAGGGACTTCTTGACCGATCCGGTAGCCATCCGCCCGGTGACCCAGATCGGCGCGAACAGCGTGACGTTGCCGATCGGCTTGTCCGACTTCACGTGCACGATCTGGTTGGGCGGCGGCGGCGGGGTGTGGATGCACGCTCCGACCCACGGCACCAGCAGAAACTCCGTGATCTCCTTCCCGGAGAACTCCAGCGGCAGAAGATAGCCCGGCAGCCGGACCATCTGGCCATCGAGCGAAGGATCCGGCGACTGGGCGCGGAGGCGCGCCTGCTCTGTCACCTCCGCGCGCTTTGCCAGCAGCGCGTCCACGTCGACCCCGGCCTCCTTGAGCTTGCGGGCGGCGGCCTTCTCGTCCTCGAGCTCGATCGCCCCCACCTTCTCTCCGCGCGCCAGTCGGTCCCGCACCGCGGCAATGTCGTGCAGCTGCATCGCCTGGTAGCGGGAGAGCTTGGCGAACGGGTGGTCGGGCGAGATCCTGGGCACCAGGTCCTTCCATTCGAGCAGGCGCGGTGCCGCGCCGTGGGCTGTCAGCGCGGCCACGGCGCACGACATGATCAGGATGAGGCGCAGGCAGTCGTTCGTTTTCATTGCAGCAGCCATTTACCGGGCTAGACGCGTACGGTCATTCCGTCGGCCAAAGAATACCGATAGATGCGGTAGGCGGGAACCAGGCCGATCAGAACCCCGGCCACCGCGACCAGAATCATAAGCCCGAACTCGTAGTCCGAAGGCCAACCGACCGTAATGAACAGCCCCAGCCGGGACTCCAGCCAGGGACGGCCGCCGATCAACCCGAGATAAAGTGCCGCCACGCCCAGCGCGGTCCCGAGCAGCGTCAGAAAGGTGGCTTCGCCCAGGATCAGCCCGAAAACATGCATCGGGCGGGCGCCGACCGAGCGCAGGATCGCCATCTCCCGCCTGCGCTCGCTCAAGCTGGTGAGCAACGCCACCAGCATCCCGGCGAGACCTACCACCAGCACGAGTGCCGACACCGCGAACAGCGTCTTCTCGACGGTGCCGACGATCTCCCACACCTCCTGCAAAGTGACGCCCGGCATGATGGCGGTGAGCGGTTCGTCGCGATACTCGTTGATCGCTCTTTGCATCAGCAGCGCCGCCGGACGCGACTTGAGCCCGACCAGGAAGGCGCTGATCGCACGCTCCCGCGCGCCGCTTGCGCGCCCGCCCGGGGCCTCGCGCACCGCCGCAGCGAGCGGGTCGAAGGCGTCATCGCTTTCGGCGTGCACGGAATCCAGCCCTTCGAGCGTGACATGCATCGTCCGGTCCACCGGGGTGCCGGTCCTCGCCAGCACGCCTGAGACTTTGAACGGCTGCTCTTCGTGCAGCGCGAAGCTGACCTCACCCGAGCCGTGGGCGATGACGATGGAGTCGCCGACCCTGTACCTCAGATCCTCGGCGACATCGGCGCCGAGCACTGCGTCGTGCGTATCCTCGAAAATCCCGCCTTCGGCCAGCGTCAGCCTTCTTCCGCCGGCGAAGCGGAAATGCTCGAAGTAATCCTGCGTCGTGCCGAGAACGCGGAACCCGCGGTGGGAATCGCCCAGTGACAAGGGAATGGTCCATGCGATCTCGGGACGCTGTGCGACTGCGAGGTAGCTTTGCCAGCGCAGGTTGTTGGTGGGGTTACCGATGCGGAACACCGAGTACAGCAGCAGGTGCACCGGGCTGGCCCGCGAGCCGACGATCAGGTCGGTGCCGGAGAGGGTCGCGGCGAAACCCTCGCGCGACTCGGTGCGGATTCGCTCTACACCGAGCAGCAGCATCACCGCCAGAGCAATTGAAATGACGGTGAGCCCCGCGGTGAACTTGCGGTTGCGCAGGCTCCTGACCGCCAGTGCAAGGATCACGGCTGCCTCCCTACCGTGCCGGACGCTGCCATCGCCCGGTTGATCTCGCCAAACTGGATGGCGCGGTCGAACCGCGCCGCGAGCGAAGCGTCGTGGCTGACGAACAGCAACGACGCTTTCTCACGGGCGCATTCGCGGAACAGGAGATCGAGAAAGGCCGCCCGCCGTTCCGCGTCGAGCGAAGAGGTCGGTTCATCTGCGATCACCAGCTCCGGCGCGCCGATCAGCGCCCGCGCCGCAGCCACCCGCTGTTGCTGTCCGACGCTAAGCTCGGTGACCGGACGGCGAAGCAGATCGCCTTGCGCCATGTCGAGGTGATCGAGGAGCCGCAGTGCCTCTGCCCCGACGCTGCCGGCGGCGCGCCGCGCGACCTCGCTGCGACGCGCGGAGAAGCCGCAGGGCAGGCAGACATTCTCGACCACCGACAGGTAGGGGATCAGGTTGAACATCTGGAAGATGAAACCGATATGGTCGGCCCGGAAGCGGTCTCGTGCCGCTGCGCCGAGCGCGCCGAGGTCGCGGCCCAGGACCCGGACGCTGCCCCGCTGCGGGGTGACCACTCCTGCGAGCAGGCTGAGCAGAGTTGATTTTCCGCTACCGCTCGGCCCGCGCAGGAACACGCGTTCGCCCGGCGCGACGCGGAAGCGCTCGACTTCGACCACCACTGGCGACTCGCCACGCCAGGCGAATCGCACGCCGGTCAAATCCACGACCGGCTGTTCCGGGGCGCTGTCTGAGCGTGTTGCGCCGTGTATGACCGCGCCGTGGTCGCTGGCTGAAGACCCGGCTCCCTCGTCCTTCGCCATCCGGGAAGAGGATCAGCGCGCCGACACGGCGAAGTCGAGCCGCGCGAAGAGCCGATTGTTCTCGGCCGTCAGTTCGGTCACCAGGAGCCGGCCGACCGTGACCTCGTAGGCGGGACGCTGCCCTGCCAGCATCTGCTGCACGCCTTCGCGCAGGTTGATATCGATCGCCTGCGGCAAGGCCTGGGTCGCCAGGACCTGCAACATCGGCTTGTAGAACGGATTCGACACGTCATCGACGCGCACGTCCTTCAGGCCCAGCCTCTCGCCGGAGAAGTACGGCTGCCCCGAAACGGTCACGTCGAAGGCGTCGTTCAACCCGGTGCACTGGCCGCCGACTTCGAGTCCGAGCCGCCCGGTGAGCCTGCTCTTCAGCCTCAGCCGGCCTTGCGCGATCGAAACCGCGGGCGAACTCAGATATGCAAACTGGCACCGGCTTTCGGGAACGAGCGGGTAGCGGCCCCTGTCGACGAACACCTGGTCCATCAGCATCTTCTCGATGGCGGTGTTCTCGATCACGATCTCGCTCGCCCATCCCGCGGCGGGCAACGACAGCAGCGCCAGGAGCAGCCCGTACGGCAGGCAACGTGGCTGCCTCGAGCGCTGCCTCATCGGTCCTTTCAACCCTCGTATTTGAACGACAGCAGCACGCGGGTGCGGAACGCCACCACCTTTCCGCCATCGACCTTCATGTCCATCTTGACGACTTCGGCGATGCGCAGGTCGCGCAGCGACTTGGCGGCGGTCTCCACCGCGTTCATCGCAGCGTCTTCCCACGACTTGGTGCTGGTGCCGATCACTTCGATGATCCTGTAGACGCCTTCGCCGGACTTGCCTTTTGCCATGACCGTCTCCCCCTTCAATAGTTGATGCTCTGGTTAGTGGATACCTTCAACTCAGCCGTGCCGTGCAAATGGTACGCTGACCGGGCGACGTTGAGACCGTTCTTTTCGGGTTTCCCTGAGACCTCTGTTCGCCGCGGCTACTCGAATCCGGCTGGCGCAACGAAGGCCTGGTGTTCGCGCTCCAGGAATTTCGCCGCCGCGATGCAGGCAAGGTCGCCATACTGAGGCCCGACGATCTGCACGCCGGTCGGAAGACCTTCCTGCGTGAACCCGGCCGGGGCGACGCTGGAAGGCAGCCACGCCATTCCGGAAAAACCGGCCCAGAACATCTGCGTGGTCGAGGGTTGCGCCTTGCCGTTGACCATCACCATCCGCTCCCAGCGCTCGCCTTTGTGGTTGTGCGGGAAGGCGGCAGTCGCCGCCGGCGGGACGAGCAGCAGGTCCCAGTCGCGGAAGAATTCCGCCCATCTGAGACGGTACCGGGTTCGCTTCTCGTTCCAGGTGTGCCACTCACGGTGCGACATGGTGTTGGCGCGCAGCATCCAGGCCTGGTAGCTGCGGTCCGCGGCCGTGAGCGCGGCGGCCATCTGCTGTTGCCGGGCGAACTGTTCGTCGGTGAGCGCGGTCGAAGTGGCGCCGCGCACCAGGTGAATGAACGTCTCGTGCGCTTCCCGCAGATCGATGTCCGGGCGCGCCGTGTTGCTGATCTTCGCGCCGTGCCTGGCGAAGCATTCGGCAGCGGCGAGCACAGCGGCCTGCAGCGAGCGGTCCACCTCGGCGGTCGCGGAATCGGTCAACACGCCGATTCTGAGTTTGTTCACCGGCTTGGGTTTTGCGAGCGCAATCCTGACTCCGCGCGATTCCATCTCGTCGGGGACGCCGATGATGCCGAGCACAGTTTCCAGGTCCTCGGCGCTGCGAGCCAGCGGACCGATCACCAGCATGTCCCGGGTGGTCAGGTTCGGCGGCAGATTGTGGCCGCGGATCGGGCACAGGTCGAAAGTCGGCTTGTGGCCGAACACGCCGCAGTAGTGCGCCGGGTTGCGGATCGACGCGCCGATGTCGCTGCCCAGTTCCAGGCCGGTGAGTCCTGCAGCGAGCGCGGCTGCGGCGCCTCCCGAGGATCCGCCAGGCGTACGGCTGACGTCCCACGGGTTGTTGGTGGTGCCATAGACGGGGTTGAACGTTTGCCAATCGGCGAGCATCACCGGCACGTTGGTCTTGCCGAAGATCACCGCGCCTGCGCCGAGCAGCCGGTGCGCCGCCAGGGCGTGATGCCGCGCGATATTCCCGATCATGTCCGGCCGGCCCCAGCAGGTGGGCAGGCCCTCGATGTCGAAGGACTCCTTCACCGTCATGGGCACGCCGTGCAACGGCCCCCACCAGTCCATCCCCTTCACGGCGCGATCGGCCTTGCGCGCCCGCTCGCGGGCCCGCTTCTCGTCGAGCACGACGATGGCGTTGATCTTCGGGTTCAGCCGCGCTACGCGCTCCAGATAAAGATCGAGCAGTTCCAGGCAGCCGATCTTCTTCCGGCGGATGAGCGAAGCCAGTTTCCTGGCGGAGGAGAATGGAAGCGAGTCGCTCATCATTCGAAGTGGTTCGTTATTTGAGGATCGGGGTGCTGCCGGTCGCCTTGAACGGCAGAGCAAGCGGGCCGTAGGGTGTGCCGGTTTCGAGCGATCCCGTGAGGCTGTACGCGGCCCTGTCGCCCCGCAGGAGGCTCAGGAGTTCCGCGCCGATCGCGCGCGGAGAGAAGGTGAGCGGGACATAGATCGTGACTTCGTTCCCCGGCGCCAGCTTTGCGGAGTTGGCGAAGCTGGTGCGGGCGACCTCCTGGCCGCCGAGAGAAAGATCCATCTCGACCTTGGAGAGGTCGATCGCGAACTGGTTGGTGTTCCTGAGCTGGATCTTGGCGTTGGCCTTGACCTGGTCGAGACTCAGCCGGCCGATATCGAAGGATGTCAGCGAGGTCTGCGGCATCGCCGGGATCGGCAGCTCCCCGTCCTCGCTTAGCGGCAACTCGATCGCGCCCAGGACCGGAGCGGTCACACTGATTGTCAGGTCGGCACGGTAGGGCAGAACCGAACCGGGACGCACGCCGCCGAGCGTCTTGGCGATGGCGGCAAACTGGACGATTGCCGGCAGCTGGATGATCTGCGAACCCTGGGCCGGAATAGATCCGGAAGACTTGATGCTTCCGCGAACGATGGTGCGCTCGCTGCTGCTGATCGAATAGGCAAGGCCCGCGAGCGGCAGGCTCACCGAGTAGGGATTCGAGACCTCCACGTCGAAGACGAGGTCGACTTTCTCAAACGACAGATTGCGCAGGTTGGCGCCGACGATTCGCGCACCGGGTTTTGGCACGGTTTCGACGATCGGCTGGATCGTCTCGCAGCCGGAAAACAGCGCCGCGCCCAGGAACGCGAAGACCACCAGAACTCTGGTGAAGATGTGCATGGTGCGCACAATACCAAAGGCGGCGATGGGTGACACAGGAACAGCGACCGGTGCCATGAAACCAGCGGCAAGTGAAGAGTCGGCGCCGGGCCCCGCCCGTCACGCACTATCTGTAATCGCTTGCAGTCTCACCGTGCCCTTACCAGTTTGCGAAGGCTGCGCAGGGGCCGCGGCCTCTCCCTGTTCGGAAACACGTAGGGCCACGCCGTGTACGACACTTCGCCGACGTAAATGTCGCCGCGGGAGTCGATCGCCATGCCGTGCGGCGCGACGAACTGGTCGGGGCGCAGGCCGGCCACTTCCTTTCCCAGGCGCGCGACCAGCCTGCCTTCGTGCGTGACTATGCTGATTCGTGGTCCAAGATTGGGAAAATCGAGGTTGACCGCCAGCCCAGGGCCCAATTCTCCGATGTAGGCCAGCGGACGGCGCCGCGCTTCAACGTAAAGCGAGCAGGGGCGGTGCATATTGTTCCACTGGGTCTCGTACTTTCCGTCGCCATTGAAGATCTGCACGCGATGGTTCTCGCGATCGGCAACATACACCCATCCATCAGGATCGCAGCAGACGTTGTGCGGGAGGTTGAACTGCCCCGGATCAGTGCCCGGCTCGCCCCACGAAAGCAGCGGCTTGCCATCCGGAGAGTACTTGTGGACCCGGGCGTTGCCGTAGCCGTCGGAAATGTAGATATCGCCGCGCGGGGACAGCGCCGTGTGGGTGCAGCGGTGAAAAGGTTCGCCGCTCAGGTACGGAGCCGGCTTTCCGGGAATTCCGATTGTGAGCAGCACCCTGCCCTCGAGGGTGCACTTGCGCACGGTGTGGTCGCCATCGTCCGTGCAGTAGACGGATTCGTCGGGCCCGACATGCAGTCCATGCGCCCTGGTGAAGACGCCCTCGCCCCAGGAACGAAGGAAATTGCCGTCGCGGTCGAACACGATCATCGGATGCTCGCCGCGGTTGAAAACGTACACCCTGTCTTTCGAGTCGACCGCGACCGCGGCGGCGTCCGGCATGCTCCAGCCTTCGGGCAACTTCGCCCAGTCTTCCACCACTCGATAGCGGTGGTCGTCGCTTCCGAGAAAAGTTTCCATTCATCGCTCCTCGCGGCCTCTAGAGGCCCCGCAAGTGGTGCCGAAGGGAATCAGGAATATCCAGCTCGAAGGCGAGGATACGCGAAGACAGCGCTTTGCCGTAGTTGTCGAGACAGAGGCTGCGCGACACGCCGCCACCCAGCGCGCCCTCGGCGACGAAATTCAGCGCATCGAGCCCGTCAACTTCGTAGCGCGTGACTCTGCCGGCCACCACGCCGGCGTAGTGCGCTTTGAGCCTGTCGGCGGTGAGCTGCGCCTTCAGGTGAGGGTAAAGCTCGGGCGAGTAGGCGATGACAGAGATGTTCGAAGTATTGCCCTTGTCGCCTGAACGGCAGTGGGCCACGTGCTGCAGCATCACTTTCATTTGTTCATCCCGGAAAACTGCAAAGGTCGTGAACGAGCGTTGAGAGCCTGTCCGGCTCAGCTTTCGTAACAGGTAATCGCAGGCACGATCTTCTCGCGGGGCACGAGCGACGACCAGACGCCGATGATCTCGCGGGTCCGGTCCTGGTGCGGGACCCGTTTCCCCGTCATCGCTATTCCGGATACCGCCATGCCGTCTACTTCGCGGCCGACCTTAATCGCTTCTTCGCGCTCGCGCGTGCGCGCCGCCACCCGCACCGCGATCTCGTAGGGCTCCGGCGCGTCCTGCGGCGTCATGGCGCCGTGGATCGCGTTCAGGCCGAGAAAGTCGATTCGAACCTCGTCGGCCTGAAGCTTCACGATCCTGAAGCGCTCTTCCAGTATCTTCCGTGCAAGTTGCGCGCGGCGCAGCGCACCCGGGCCGGCGTAGAAGAACATGTCCTCGCCGATGAAGCCTTCCATGCAGCCGATCGAGACCTTCAACGTCGGCGTGCGCGGCTTGCCGGAGATATTCGTCACCCGCACCCGGTCATGGCCGGCTGCTTCCAGCTTCGCGGTGGTGAAGTCCACCACAACGTCCGGGGTCAGGTAATTGGCCGGGTCGTGCACTTCGTACAGAAGCTGTTCCTTCACCGTCATCAGGTTCACTGCACCGCCGCTGCCCGCGGTCTTGGTGATGATCGCAGACCCGTCCTCTTCGACCTCGGCGATCGGGAAGGCGAGGTTCCAGGGCTCGGGTACGTCCTTGAAGCCCGGGTCGGCAAAGTAACCGCCGGTGACCTGGGCTCCGCACTCCATCAGATGGCCGACGCCGTTGCCCGCGCCCAGCCGCCGGTGATCGAGCGGGTCCCAGCCGAACTCGTACATCATAGGTGCCATGAAGATCGAGGGATCGGCCACGCGACCGCAGACCACGACGTGAGCACCGAGCCTCAGCGCGTCGACGATCGGCTCCGCACCGAGATAAACCTCCGCTGAGACGATCGACTCCGAAAGTGTGGCGGTTGGTCGCCCGTTCTCGAGAATTCGGTGGGTCAGTTCCAGCACCCGGTCGGTAATCAGCCCGCCGTCTATCGCTGCGACCTTGATTCCCTTCCTCCCGAAGTGCCGCAGCCAATGAATGATGCGCTGGGCCGCACCACCGGGATTGATCCAGCCCTGGTTGGTGACGATCTTGGTGCCGTGCTTCAGGCACGCCGGCAGCACCGCGACCATCCGATCGTCAAGGTAGGTGTCGTAGCCTGGAAAGGTCGGGTCGCGGCGTTTTCTCACCTGTGCCGCAGAGATCGTGGCTTCCGCCATGGTCTCGAAGCAGAGGTAGTCGAGCTCGCCGCGTTCGGCATTGAGAGCGGCCGGCTCGATGCGGTCGCCCCACCATGCGGAGCCGGCGCCGATGCGTATGGTTTTTGCCAACCTTGTCCTCCCTTGCGCGGTCGTCTGCCGTTCTGCAGTGCAAAACGGCCGGCCTCGAAATGCAGGCTGTCCAGCCGATTCTAGAGCAGCAATGCAGTGCATTGAAATTCCACGCAATAAAACCCTTGCTTGACAGACCATCGACGCCCTCAGATCATGCCGCCTCCTACCCATGACAAGACCAAACAAAGCTAGAGGGGGAGGAGACGTGCCGGTCGGCGAAGCATCGCCGGCCGGCATGTGTTTTTTGGCCGGAGGAGGCCAATGACAGCGCAACGCTGGACAAGAAGGCCGGAGGGCTCCACTTGGGGTGACTTCGGTCCAGACGATGAACTCGGGCGGCTCAATCTGCTGACACCCGGGAAAGTGAAGCAGGGCATAGCCGAGGTGAAGGAGGGTCTGGCCTTCTGCCTGAGCCTTCCGCTCGACTACCCGGGCGGGAACGTACTCAACCCGCGGCGCTTTCCCCCGGTGCTGCGCCCTACGCTGCGCAACGGCAAGCCGAACATGGTCTATGTCGTGCAGCGCGACAATCCCGAAGCCACCGATGTCATCAACGACGACGCAGCGATCCTTCACCTCCAGTATTCGACCCAGTGGGACAGCCTTGCGCATGTCGGCCAGCTTTTCGATGCTGATGGCGATGGCCGTCCGGAACCGGTGTTCTACAACGGCTTCCGCGCGGGAAAGGAAATCATAGGTCCGAGCGACCCCGACGACGCCGGTGCGATCGGCAGCGTGCCGGCGAGGACTACGACCTCAGTGCACGCGCTCGGTGTGGAGAACATGGCCGTGAAGTGCGTGCAGGGCCGCGGCGTAATGATCGACCTGCACGCCCATTTCGGGCGCGCGCGCGAAGTGGTCGGCTACGACAAACTGATGCGGGTGATGGAGAAGGACCGCGTCGCCGTGGAAGCGGGCGACATGGTGCTGCTGCACACCGGCTTTGCCCAGCTCGTACTCGACATGGGCAAACAGCCCGACGGGCGCGTGCTCGAGAGCTCCTGCGCCGCGCTCGACGGCCGCGATGCGAAACTGCTGCAGTGGATCACGGACAGCGGCCTGGTCGTACTGGTTGCCGACAACTACGCGGTGGAAGTTCACCCGGCGGTGAGTCACCCGGGCAGCTGCGCCACACTGCCTCTGCACGAACACTGCCTGTTCAAGCTCGGCGTCAATCTAGGCGAGATCTGGTATCTCACCGAACTGGCGAACTGGTTGCGGGCGCACAAGCGCTCGCGTTTCCTGCTCACGGCTCCGCCGCTGCGACTGCCCGGCGCGGTCGGCTCGCCTGTGTCGCCGGTGGCTACCGTATGAAACAAGCGAAGGTAAAACTCTTGCCGCAGAAGTCGCGGGGAACGTTGAGGAAGGTCGAAACGCAAGCCGGAACAACGCTGCCAGTTGCGGCCGCTCGCCGGTACGGATGGGAATCGCCTGGCGCAGCCCGTCGCCCGATTTCGAGCTTCTCTCCGGCACGTCCAGCGACTTGCGCGGTTGGAGTCGTGTCGTCATAGATAAAAGAGGGGACTCCCATGCCTGGACGCGCGTCACCACTGAGTTCGGTACAGAAGGCCTGTCGCATACTGGGCGCGCTCGCGGACATGCCGCGCCGGCGATTGACCGAAATCGCGGCATACGCCTCGCTCAACAAGGTCACCACTCTGCGCATCCTCGAGGTACTCGGCAGGGAAGGTTATGTGCGCCGAGACGAGGTTACCAAGACCTACTCGCTGGGAGATCAGGCTCTGGTGCTGGCTGCGGCAGCGCGCAACGTCGATGACCTGCGCACCCGCACCCGGCCCGCTCTGGTCCGGCTCGCACGGCTGTCGGAAGACACCGTGATTCTCTCGATCCGAAACGGAGCCGAATCCGTGTGCATCGACCGCGAGACCGGTATCTTCCCCATCCGCGCCGCTTACATCGACATCGGAGCGCGCCGTCCACTGGGAGTAGGCGCCGGGGCGCTTGCCTTGCTCGCCTGGCTGTCCGATGAGGAAATCGAGGCGCTGCTCCCGCAGGTCGCGCCCAGGTTGGGCGCCTACCCGAGGTATTCGCTGGCGTCGATCCGCACTTCGATCGAGCGGGCGCGGGCGCAGGGCTATACGCTCGTCCTGGACCAGGTTGTCGACAAGATGGGAGCCATCGGTGTGCCGGTGATCGGGCTCGACGGGCGCCCGGTGGCTGCGCTGTCGATCGCTGCGCTGTCCGAGCGGATCTCTGCCGGACTTCCCCAGCTTGCAGCCGCGCTGAAAGAGGAAGCGGCGCGCATCTCCGACCCGAGGCTGCCGGTCCCTCGCACGGAGATGGCGGCTTGACTGCGGTGACGCGTGACAAGCTCAAAGCAGTGACAAGCGACGAGTGACGGGGAAAAGCAAGAGAGAAGAAAGGCCTCTCGTTGCCGCCCTTCGCCCTTTGCCCTCCACCCATTACCTGCTACCTGCCACTCGTCACTGAATCATGAGTTGGATCAGCGGCGTGGGGCTGACGCCCTTCGGAAAGCATCCGGGGCGTTCCACGCTGGACTTGATGAGCGACGCGGCGGCGGCAGCGCTGGCCGACGCCGGACTCGAGCGCCGGGACGTAGACGGGCTGATCTGCGGCTACTCGACTACGCTGCCGCACCTGATGCTCTCGACCCTGTTCTCTGAGCACTTCGGGCTCGAGCCTCGCTATGCCCACGCCATCCAGATCGGGGGGGCCAGCGGGTTCGCGATGGCAATGGCGGCACACCTGGTGGTGGAGTCGGGCGCGGCGAAGCACATCCTCGTGGTCGCCGGCGAGAATCGCCTTACCGGCCAGAGCCGCGACGCCGCGGTCCAGACTCTGGCCCAGGTCGGGCACGCCGTGTACGAGGTGCCGCTCGGTGCGATTATCCCGGCATACTACGCCCTGGTCGCCTCGCGCTACATTCACCAGTTCGGGCACAGCGAGCGAGACCTAGCCGAGCTGGCGGTGTTGATGCGGGCGCACGCGTGTGCCAATCCCGGGGCGCAGTTCGGCGAACCGATAACCGTCGAGGACGTGCTTGCTTCCAAGCCGATAGCATCGCCGCTGAAGCTGCTCGATTGTTGTCCGGTGTCCGACGGCGGCGCCGCGTTCGTTGTGAGCCGCGACCCGACCGATGTCTCCCGAGTGCGCATTCTCGGCGCAGGGCAGGCGCACACCCACCAGCATGTCAGCGCTGTGGCCAGCCTGACTCAGTTCGGCGCGGAGGCTTCCTCGCGCGAGGCCTTGGGGCAGGCTCGGGTGGAGCTGGAGGACTGCGATTACGCTGCGATCTACGACAGCTTCACCATCACGCTGGCAATCCTGCTGGAGGAAATCGGGCTTGCGCCCCGTGGAGGCGCGGGGCGCCTGGCTCGCGAAGGCCATTTTTCACCGTCTGGCCGGATGCCGCTGAATACCCACGGCGGGCTTCTGTCGTACGGCCACTGCGGAGTAGGCGGCGCGATGGCCCACCTGGTCGAAGCGCAGCTTCAACTCAGCTCTCGAGCGGGCAAGCGCCAGGCGGGCTCTCCTCGGCTCGCGCTGTTGCACGCTGACGGTGGAGTCCTGTCCTCGCACGTGTCTCTGGTGCTTGAGGCAGCGGACTGATGACGAGCGGCGACCCGATTCGAGACTGGACGCAGGGCGAAGCCGCGATCGCCTATCAGCATTGCGGCGCCTGCGGCGCGGTCTGGTATTTCCGTCGCGAGTTCTGTCCCCGCTGCGGCACCCGGGAGCCGGCGACTCTGCAAGCGGGTGGGCGCGGCACGGTGTACGCGCAGACGCTGGTACACCGTGCGCCGAGCGAAGCGCTGCGTTCCCGAGTCCCGTATCTGATCGTGCTGGTGGACATGGAGGAGGGATTCAGGATGATGGGCCAGGGAGACGCGCGCCTTGCGATCTCCGATCGGGTGCTGGCTCGGTTCGAGTGGTTTGGAGACACGCTGGTTCCCTACTTCCGCAAACGCGAAGAATGAAAGCCAAAGAAAACCTGCGCGCCGTGCTCGACCCGAAGTCGGTGGCGATCGTCGGGGCATCGGACAATCCCAACAAGATAGGCGGGCGCCCCCTGCTCTACCTTCGGAGCCATGGTTTCCGCGGGCGTATCTATCCGATCAATCCCAACCGCGCCGAAGTGCAGGGCGTGAAGGCGTTCCCGGAGCTGTGGGCTCTGCCCGATACGCCGGAGGCGGTGATTGTCGCGGTCGCGGACGAAGCGGCGGTGGACGCCGTGGAAACCTGCGCGCAGGCCGGAGTGAAGGTCGCGATCGTGATGACCTCGGGCTTCGGCGAAACCGGAACCGCGCAAGGCCGGGCGAGTGAGGTCCGCATGCGCGATGTCTCCCGTGCGGCCGGTATGCGGCTCATCGGTCCGAATACCCAGGGACTCGCGAACTTCGGTACCGGGGCGGTGTTGTCGTTTTCGACCATGTACATCGAGTCGCCGCCGCAGGACGGACCGGTCGCCATCGTCAGCCAGTCGGGCGCAATGAGCGTGGTGCCTTATGGTTTGCTGCGTGCTCGCGACATCGGCATCCGTCACTCGCACGCCACCGGCAACGACAGCGAGGTCACCGCCGCAGAACTCGCATCGGTAGTGGCCGAAGATCCCGAGGTCAAACTGCTCCTGCTCTACCTGGAAAGCATTGCCGACAGTGCGCCGCTGGCGGAACTGGCGCGAGTGGCAAAGTCGCGGGGCCTGCCGGTGGTGGTGCTGAAAGCGGGGCGCACTCGCGCTGGTCAGGAGGCGGCTCGGTCCCACACCGGTGCGCTGGCCAATGAAGATCGAGTGGTCGATGCCTTTTTCGAGCGCCACGGGATCTGGCGAGTGCAGAGCACGCGGGAACTGGTGCAGGCCACCGAGATGTACCTGAAGGGCTGGCGCCCGAGGGGCCGAAAACTGGTCGTGATCAGCAACTCGGGAGCGGTTTGCGTCATGGGCGCGGACGCCGCCACCCAGGGAGGTCTGCAGATAGCGAGGCTCTCGGAGGACACGCGCACCCGGCTGAAGGCGATTCTTCCCGGTTTCGCCACGGTGACCAACCCGGTGGACATCACTGCCGCGTTGCTGACCAACAGCCGGCTGTTCTCCGACATTTTGCCGGTGATCGCCAAGGACCCCTCGGCGGACGCGACCATGGTCGGCATCGCGGTCGCCGGGCAGGGCTATGACGTGGATGCCCTTGCGCGCGACACGGGCGCCTTCCTGCGCGAAACCGGCAGACCGGTGGCCGCGGCGATTCCGCAGGCTTCGATCGCCACGCGGTTCGCGCAGGAGGGCGTGCCGGTTTTCCCGACCGAATACGAGGCGGTCTCCGCCCTGGCGCAGGTTCTGAATCATGTCGAGCTGATGCGAACCGCAATGCGGGCGGGCACCGCACCGCTCATCCGGCCCCCTGCCGGCAGGGAGCGCATGCTGAACGAGGCAGAGAGCCTTGCCATCGCGGCGCGGTTCGATCTGCCGGTGGTCGATCACCTGCTCTGCCGGAGCGCGGAAGAGGCGGCCGCGGCGTTCGCGCGACTCGGCGCACCGGTGGCAGTCAAGGGCTGTTCCAGCGACATCGTGCACAAGTCCGAACTGGGGTTGGTTCGCCTCGGGGTGGGCGATGAGACTGGAGCCAGAACCGCCTTCGAAGAGCTAGAGCAGGCACTGAAAGGCCGCGGACAGGCTTTCGATGGAGCGATCGTCGCGTCGATGGTGCGTGGGCGCCGCGAACTGATGCTGGGCGCGCGGCTCGATCCGGCATTCGGGGCGATGGTCATTGTCGGCGACGGTGGAAAGTACGTCGAGGCGATGCCCGACATGCGGGTGCTGCTGTGGCCGTTCGACGAGGAGGACGTGCTGCGAGCGCTGACCAGGCTGCGCATCGCGCCGCTGTTCGCCGGCGTGCGCGGCGAGCCTGCGCTCGACGTCGGTGCGGTCGTGCAGGCCACGATGGCCGCCGGGCGCATGATCGCCGACCCGCAAGCTGGCGTGACCAGCATGGACTTCAATCCGTTGATGGTCGGCGCGCCCGGCGAGCAGTGCCGGATACTCGACGGCGTGGTGTACGTAAATCGGGCGTGAGGCGAGTTCCAGGATCCGTAATCCCCGATCGCCAATCCTGAATCGGGATCCCGATCCCCTGCTCTCAACCCGACGCCTCTGGCCTTGGCTTCACCCGCGATGCCGCGGCCATCTCGGCGGCTGCTCGAGCTTGAGCAGCTTGCGGATGGCCGGGGCGTTCAACACATGCGTGCCCGGACCGAGCGAGTCCAGGACCTCGATCGCCGCGCGCGCCACCAGGTTCGGGCGAAGGGGCTGCATCGACTGGGGGACGAGATAAGCGGCGAGCACGCCGCCGATCCCCAGGGCCGTCCTCTCCAGCAGATTGCCCCGCGCCGGCTGACCGGTATCGGCCGGGCGAAGCACGACCAGCGTCTCGAAGCCCGCTCTTACCAGTTCGAGTTCGGCCTCGTCGCGCATCCCGTGCCCGGGCGCGGAGAGTTGGTGCAGCGGCGTGAGAGGGGTAAGCAGCACGAAACGCTGCGCGCCTGCGGCGCGGGTCAGCCGGGCGACAGCTGGCAGATCGGCCGCGGACACCGCGACATAGGCTCTGTCGCGCCCGTAGAACCCCGGCCGCAGTTCGCTGCAACAGTACACGTCGTCGATTGGCGACATTATGGTTGCAGGCGATTGAACGACCATCGGCAGGGGTCGCAGCTTGCCGAGCGTTGAAGCCAGCGGCGAACGGGTCGCGACATACACGGTCGAGTAGCGGACGGCGCCGATCAGAGCTTCGAGCACGGCCTCGCCGAGCCTGCCTATCACCCCGATCGCCAATGCCGATCGAGCGGGGGTCGCGTCGCGCGCTGGCGGCGGTGCAGGGCCGATGGCCGCAGTCGGATACACGGGCTACGACGTCGGGATGCGGATCAGAACGCGCGGACCAAGCCGTAGGTCCCGAAGCCGGCAATGGCTAGGGCGGAGAGCAGATTCGCCGCTCGTATCCCCGCCGGCTGGAGCAATTTGTGCATGCCGGCACCAACGAACGCGTAGGTCAGCTGGGCGGGCAGGCTGCCGAGGAAGATGAACGTCGCGTAATAGGGTACGTCTTCCCAGTGCCCGGTCAATTGCAGCTGCCCGGCGAAGGACAGGAACAGCAGGATGGTCAGCGGGTTGGCAAGGGTGAGCGCATAGGTGGTGGCGAATCCGGTGACCCGCCCGGCGAAACGCGTCTGCTCGTAGCGCGCCGGCGGACGAGTGAGGGCAGACCAGCATAGCCACGCACCAAGCCCGAGCAGTACGGCGGAACTTGCCCCTGAGAGCGTGGTGCGATACGCGGCGAGCCATCCCTCGAGCCTGGCGCCGACTGCGAGCGCAACCACCGCGTAGGTGAAATCGGCGACCGCGACGCCCAGGGCGCAGTCCACCGCCGCACGACGTCCGCGCGTAAGCCCGACATGGATGACGTACAGGGCTATCGGCCCTACCGCCGCGCCCAGCGCGAGGCCAAAGAGGAAGGCGCGAACTTCGGCCAGTTCGTTCATGGGCATGTCCGGGCGGCCATTGTGCCAGCGGCGCCCGGCGCAAGTGTTGTGCCGAGAGCGAAATCGGCGTTTTTCCCTCTAGAAAGTGGTTGACAACGTTCTATGTGCTGTGCATCCTCTGCACCGCATGCGGTAGCATGGCAGCAAATCCAAAGTGTTCACCGTGACTTTTCATGGGAGATTGAAGATGGCAAAAGCCAAGAAGAAAGCGAAGAAGCCTGCGAAGAAGAAGTCCCCGGCCAAGAAGAAGAGCAAGAAGACCGCCAAGAAAGCCCCCGCGAGGAAGGCTGCAAAAAAGGCGAAGAAAAAGTCGGGCGCCAAGCGCAAGCCGAACGCTGCCTTCATGAAGCCGATGAGCCCGGATGGGGCGCTCGGCGCAGTCATTGGCAGCAGTCCCATGCCGCGCACCGAAGTGACCAAGAAACTGTGGGCCTACATCAAGCGCAACGGCCTGCAGGACAGCAAGAACAGGCGCATGATCAACGCTGACGACAAGCTGCAGGATGTCTTCGGCGGCAAGAAGCAAGTCTCGATGTTCGAGATGACCAAGCTTGTCTCCAGGCACCTGAGGTAAGCGTTACCAATCGTAACCCCGGGCCGGCGGTGCTCTACCCGCCGGCCGTCTTTTCGCCCGCGCCGCGCGCGGCCGAACCCACAGGCCCGGTCCTGCACTGAAGCGTTGGGCGTGCGCTGGCGCGCTTGGCGCTCATCAGCCGATAGCTCTTCCCGGCGTTGAGTATGACCTGGCTTCGAGAGCTTGATCCCAGAGAACGCAAGACACTGATCGCCGCATACGGCGGCTGGTCGGTCGACGCATTCGATTTCATGATCTACACCTTCGTCATCCCGACGCTGATGGCGGCGTGGAGCATGTCACGGGGGGAGGCGGGGTTGATAGCGACATCGGCGCTGCTTGCCTCCGCCGTCGGCGGCTGGGCTGCCGGAGCCCTTGCAGACCGCATCGGCAGGGTGCGGGTGCTGCAGATCACCATCGCCTGGTTCGCCGTGTTCACTTTCCTCTGCGGCTTTACTGATTCGTTCCAGCAGTTGCTGGTGGTGCGCACGTTGCAGGGCATCGGCTTCGGCGGCGAGTGGGCGGTGGGCTCGGTAATCATCGGGGAGATCATCCGCGCCGAACATCGAGGCAAGGCAGTGGGCACGGTACAGAGCGGATGGGCGATCGGCTGGGGAGCTGCCGCGGTTCTGTTTACCGTATTCTTCTCGTTGTTGCCGGAGGACCTTGCCTGGCGCGTCCTTTTCTGGACCGGGTTGTTGCCGGCGGTGCTGATCATCTACATCCGTCGCAACGTGAGCGAACCGGAGGTTTTCACGGCTACTCGCAGCCGGGTCGGCGAGTCGGGCAAGGGTTTTCTCCAGATCTTCTCGCCGGGGCTGCTGCGCACGACCGTGCTTGCCAGTGTAGTCGCGACCGGAATGCAGGGCGGCTACTACGCGGTGACTACCTGGCTGCCGACCTACCTGAAGACCGTGCGCGGCCTGTCGGTGTTCGACACAGGCGCTTACCTGGTGGTGATGATCTCCGGCGCGCTCGCTGGCTATCTTGTCGCCGCATGGTTGTCCGACCGTTTCGGACGGCGCAACACGTTCTTCCTTTTTGCAGCCTGCTCGGCGCTGATCGCGGTGATTTACACCCTGGTTCCAGTGAGCAACGCCCTGATGCTGGTGCTGGGGTTCCCGCTCGGATTCTTCATTTCCGGAAACTTCAGCGGGGTCGGGGCGTTCTTCACCGAACTGTTCCCAAGCCGCTGCCGCGGCTCGGGCCAGGGCTTCTGCTACAACTTCGGTCGCGGCGTCGGTGCGCTGTTTCCGACTCTGGTGGGATTTCTGAGCACCAAGCTGGGCCTGGGAGCAGCGATCGGCATGTTTGCCGGTGCAGCCTACCTGCTTGTCATACTCGCGGTCGCGATGCTGCCCGAGACCAGGGGCAAGACGCTCGCTGTCTACGACTAGATGGTCTGCTGAAGGACTGCAGCGCGGCCGTGACGGGAAATCGCCGGTGCGAACTGCCGGGTCGGGCGAAGGTGAAGAATCACTGCGCTCGGCGCGCGACGTTTCTCATCCCGGATCGGACGCCAAGCATCGGGGAATTCAGCGAATTTTTTTCTCGTTGACGCCCCATGCCATGTCCGCATAATCGAACCCTCGTACCGGCTGATCTTCGCAGCCGGCCGCGCGCCAACTTGACCGACCCTCATACCCAGATCTCCGATCTGCCGCACGCGACCCTTGTGTCCGACCAGTCGGCCGCGAGCGAGGCGCGCCTGCGGACGATTCGTCGTGCCGTCGTCGGCGTGGCCCTGGCCGCCGCGAGCTTGCTGGTGTCCGTGGCGCTCGGAGTGGACTTCCGCTGGGCGCTGTCGGACTGGCTGGTCATCCACGGCGTTCTGGAGTGCCTGATCCTGATCGTGGCCGGTCATATCGTCAGCGCGAGCTACGGTCTGTGGCTGACCAGCCGGGAGCCCAAATGGTTGCTCCTGGCCTGCGGGTTTGCGCTTGCCACCGCGCTCAACTTCGGTCACGTGCTGTTGTACGGCAGCATCGTTGTCCCGAATGCGGAACCGTTCAGCATCCTCTTCGTCTGGGTGCACGAGGCGATGGCGTGCGTCGCGATGCTCGCCGCCGCCTGGGTAGTCTCCGAGCAGAGAATCTCGACCAGGGCAACCGCGGTGCTGGTCGCTCTGACGGTGCTGGTGTTTGCGGCGTTTCTCCTCTTCCAGGGGCAGGCTTCGAGGCTGATCGAATCCTCGTGGATGCAGCGGGGAAACAACTTCGTGAACATCCTGGTGTGCTTGGTGGCGGTGCTGCATATCGGCTCGCGTGTGATTTCCGGGGACCGCACGCCGGGAATCGTGGTGGTTGGCGCTGCGATAGCGATCGAGGCGGTCGCCCAGAGCTCGTTCGTGCTCACGCGCCAGGTGTCCGATGCGTACACGACGCTCGGACACGTGTACAAACTGGCGGCCTTCGGGTTGCTGTACTACGGGCTGTTCTTCACCAATTTTCTGCGCCCGTACGAAGTGATCCGCAAGACCGAGGCGCTGTTCCGTACGCTGGTTGAGCGCTCGCCCGCGGGGATCACCCTGACACGCATGGGAAAGATCGTGCATGCCAACCGTGCCTTCCTGCAGATGTTCGGTTTCCCGGACCTCGAGGCGGCGAAGCAGGTGCGGCTCTGGGAGCTGGACAGCGACGAGTCGATCGCCGCCGCGACCGCGTGGCCCGCGGACGCGGAGGGGACGGGCTCGTTCATGCGGCGCGCGCTGCGCTACGACGGCAGCGTAATCCACGTCAAGGTCGAGTATGAGATCGTCGACATGCCGGGCGGCCGCGCGACGCTGGGATACTTCGTCGATCTGTCCGACGCGGTCAATGCCCAGAACGAGCTGCAGCGCCTGGTCAACTACGATCCGCTGACCGGGTTGCCCAACAGGACGCTTCTGCGCGATCGACTCGAGCAGGCGATCCGCATCGGGCAGCGCACCGGCGACCTCGTGGCTGTGCTGTTCATCGACCTCGACCAGTTCAAGGAAGTAAACGACACTCTGGGCCATGCTACCGGCGACGATCTGCTCAAGCTTGTGGCGAGCCGGCTCAAGGACGTCTGCCGCAGGGAAGACACTTTCGGACGCCTGGGCGGTGACGAGTTCCTGGTCATCGCACAGCGCCTGCCTAACGCCGAGGCGGCCTCGGTACTGGCCACGAAGTTCATCGCGGCGCTCGAAAAGCCCTTCGAATTGCAGGGAAGGGAGCTTTACGTCGGCGGCAGCATCGGCATCTCGATGTTCCCGCGCGACGCCACAGACGCCGGCACGATGATCAAGAACGCCGACGTCGCCATGTACCAGGCCAAGCGGGGCGCTGGCCCGCGCGTTTGCTTCTACTCGGAAGAGATGAACGCCCACGCAATGGAGCGGCTGGAGATCGGAGCGGAGCTGCGTCGCGCCCTGGAGCGGGAGGAATTCGAGCTGCACTATCAGCCGAAGATCGATCTCGCCGACGGGCGCGTCATCGGCGTCGAGGGGCTGTTGCGCTGGAGAAGCCCGACCCGCGGCATGGTGTCGCCCGAGAACTTCGTGTCAATCCTGGAAGAAACCGGACTGATCGCGCCGGTGGGACGCTTCGTTCTTGCCAAGGCGTGCCACCAGGCGATGGAATGGCGCGCGTCCGGTCTGGGGCGCATCGCAGTGGCGGTGAACCTTTCCCCGGCACAGTTCCGCGGCAGCCGGCTCGCCGAGGACATCGAGTTCGCTCTGCAGGCATCGGGATTGCCGTACGAGGACCTGGAAGTGGAGATCACCGAGAGCCTGTTGTTCGAAGACCTCGAGCAGGCGCGCTCCACCCTGGAGAAGCTCACCACCAAGGGCGTGCGCGCCACGCTCGATGATTTCGGCACCGGGTACTCCTCGCTTTCCTCGCTGCACTACCTGCCGGTGCACGGCGTCAAGGTCGATCGTACTTTTACCCAGGCGCTGCAGCCCGGGAGCAGCACGATAGTCGCGGCGATCATCAACGTCGCGCACACCCTCGGCATGCGTGTGACCGCGGAAGGGGTGGAAACCGAATTGCAGCGTGAAATACTGCGGGAACTGGGCTGCGACCAGATCCAGGGGTACCTGGTTGCTCCGCCGATGTCCCACGAAGACTTGACCCCGTGGCTGACTAATCACCGGGTACCGCATCTGGTTGCGGTCGCACGGGAAGACAAGGCGTGACTTGCCCGAAAGCATAGGCTCTAGTGTGCCGTCCCGCAAAGAACCTTCGAGAGTCCACGCGACTATCCGTGCCATGCAGCGTTGCTCGCCTCGCCCGGCGTCCGGCCCTGTCTCGGCCCGCGCCTTGCCTGGCGCGGATTTCTCGGGACTTTCGCATGCCGCTTCGGCAACTTGGCGTACAGCGCGGGGAGCGTCCCGCTGTGGGATTCTGCAAGGTGTTTACCGGACAGCACACTAGTCGAGCTTGAGGTACTGGATCCTGTATCCGGTCCGTTTCTCCAGCGCCTTGAGGTCCATGCGCGCGTAGTCTTCCGGCGCGGTGACGTCCCTGATTCCGAAGCGCATCATGTCTTCCACCGAGAGGTAGTAGAACCCGGACAGCTGATACACTTCGTTGCCGATCCTGGTGACGTATTCGTCCACCCCCACGCGGTGGAAGAACTCGCCCTGCTTCAGTATCGCCCCCGTCAGGTAGTCGACGTTCGCCTGACGCACCCGAACCAGTTCCTCGGCTTCCCTGCCGGGCGCCAGCTTTCTCGCCTTGACCGCTTTCTGTCCCTCGTCATGCATCTGGTCCAGCAGCCCGGGCTGCTTCGCGCTGCCGTGCCATGCCACCACGGACGCTGGACGTATCGTCTTCTTCGGCGCCGCAGTGAACACGTAATTCGCGCACGAAGACAGGCAGACACCGTCGACGACGACATTCAGTCGACGCTCCAGCACCCAGTAACCGAAGTCCATTCCGACCACGATCTCGCCGCCGGCGGAGTCCACCACCAGCGTCTCGATAGTGCGGCCCCGCGCCAGTTTCTTCAGCGCTGCAAACCCTTCCTCGGTGATCTCGCCACGGTATTCCGCCGAAGTGCCTTCGATCTGTACCGAGACATCCTGCGAAACCTGCACGGACTCCGGTCTGCCGGCGCTTTCCAGCGAGGTGCTTCCGCCTGCGCCGGCGCATCCGGCAATCGCGATGAGAAACAGAAAGCAGGTCCGAGTCATTGCGTGGGTGCTGTCCAAGACGCCGCTGAGACATGGTAATCGCCGACAGGCAATACCGCTACAATCACGCCTTTTGCATTGGAAGCCGAAGTGCATCTGGCCCGTCCTTCTGCCGCTTTGCGCCCCGGTCAGGCTTATGCCGCCGAAGTTGCCGCTCCTCCCTACGACGTGCTCTCCGCCGACGAGGCGCGATCCCGTTCGTCGGGAAAGCCTTGGAGCTTTCTCCGCGTCTCACGGCCGGAAATCGATCTCCCTGACGGCACCGATCCGCACTCGCCGGATGTGTACGCCAAGGGCGCGGAAAATTTCAGACGCATGATCGATTGCGGCGTGCTCGTTCGCGACGCCATGCCCTGTTTCTACGTGTATCGCATGGTGATGGGGGCACACTCGCAAACCGGAATAGTGGTCGGGGCATCGATTGCCGATTACGACACCGGCAGAATCCGCAAGCACGAGTCCACCCGCCCCGATAAGGAGGACGACCGGGTTCGCCATATCGAGGCGCTGAACGCCCAGACCGGCCCGGCACTGCTCGTCTACCCTGCTGCGCCGGAACTGGACGAGTTGCTTGAGCACGCGGCCGCCGCCGAGCCTGCGACCGATCTCATCGCCGACAGCGGAGTGCGCCACACGGTCTGGACGATCGAGGACGGTCAGTCGCAGGCGCGCATCACGCGATTGTTCGACGCAATGCCGGCGCTCTACATCGCCGACGGTCATCACCGATCCGCAGCGGCATCCCGCGTGGCGGCCGCTCGCCGCAAGGCCAATCCGGCACATAGTGGTGAGGAAAGCTACAACGCTTTCCTGGCGGTGGCATTTCCGCACCATCGCATGAAGATCTTGCCCTACAACCGCGTAGTGGCCGACCTGAACGGCCTCACTCGCGACCAGTTTCTTGTCCGGGTCGCCGAGCGGTTCACCATCCAGTCGAGCAGCGCGGCAGTGTCTCCGGAAGGGCCGGGACAGTTCGGGCTCTATCTTGCCGGCTCGTGGTACCGCCTCGCGCTCAAAGCGAGCCGCGTCGCGACGAACGACCTCTCTACCCGGCTCGATGTGAGCCTCCTTGCCGATCATCTGCTGGTTCCGGTCCTGGGCATAAACGATGTCAGGCGCGACAGGCGCATCGACTTCGTCGGCGGCGTCCGCGGGCTTGAGGATCTGGAACGCCGCGTCAACAGCGGCGAAATGGCGTGCGCATTCTCGCTTTGTGCGACTCGCATGGAGGATCTCATGGCGGTGGCCGACGCCGGGCAGACCATGCCGCCGAAATCCACCTGGTTCGAGCCCAAACTCGCTGACGGGCTGGTCTCGCACCTGCTGGATTGAGGTAAGACGTCGGGCGCAGGCGTGAAGGAATGACAAGTGACAACTGACAAATGAAGATGACCTGTTCGCTCATTCACCAGCCTGACTATCGCTTCGTTGTTCACTCCTGACGAAGTCGAAACATTCAACCGCGACGGCTACATCGTCGGGCGCAGACTGGCGGATTCCCACCTGTGTGATCGCATGAAAACGATCGCGCAGGATCATCTGGCACGGGAGACGCCGCCGGTGGAGTACGAAGCGGACTTGCGCTATCCCGGCGCGCCGCAATCGCGCGGCGCGCCGGGCGGACGCACTGTTCGCAGGTTGCTGCAGGCGTGCTCTCGGGACCGGCACTTCCGCGACTGGGCGTCGTCGGGCGCGTTGCTGATCCGCCTCAGGCAGTGGCTTGGTCCGCAGGTGATGCTGGTCCAGGCGCATCACAACTGTGTCATGACCAAGCATCCGCGCTTCGGCAGCCTGACCGGCTGGCATCAGGACATCCGCTACTGGTCGTTCGAGCGCCCGGAACTGATCTCGGTGTGGCTCGCGCTCGGCCCCGAGCGCGAGAACAACGGCGGCCTGTGGCTGGTTCCAGGCTCGCACCTGATAGACTTCGACCGCGCCCGATTCGACGACGCGCTGTTTATCCGGCAGGACCTCGTCTCGAACCGCAAGTTGCTGGAGCGGCGCGTACCGATACGGCTTGATTCTGGCGACGTGTTGTTCTTCCACTGCCGCCTTCTGCACGCTGCGGGACGCAACCGCAGCGGCGAGACCAAGTACTCCGCGGTTTTCACCTACTGCCGGGCCGATAATCGCCCCGTCGCCAGTACCCGCTCGGCTTCGCTGCCCTCCATCGCGCTGAATTGAGCGGGTGCCGGTTCCGGAGGCCTTCCGGGCAGCAGGACAGCGGCCGCGAAGCCGCTCCGAGACGACGGGAACAGATGGGCGCTGCCGTAGTTCTTACAAGCATGCTTTCCCTGGAGAAATCACGGACGGGGCTTGCGCGCGAATCCTGGCCGGTTTGCCGACGCCTGTGCGCTTCGGCGCTCGCGCTGAGCCTGTGCAGCGCGATGCCCGCGCCGGCACAGGTCATCAGTTATCGCGTCGAGATCGACGCGCCCGCAGGCCTGATCGAGGTGTTGCGCTCCAATCTCGACATCGTGCGCTGGAGCGAGCGAGAAGAGGTCAACGAGGATCAGCTTCGTCAGCTTGCCCGGACGGCAACGGAGCAGACGCGCAGTATTCTTGCGACCGAAGGCTATTTTTCTGCGATCGCCGCTCTTGATCTGGATCGCAGCCAGGACCGGTGGGTAGTGCGTCTCAAGGTCGATCCGGGAGAACCGACGCGGATCGTCGCGGTGCAGGTTCAGTTGAGCGGCGCGATCACCGCCGATCACGCGCGGGACAGACGCCTGGAAGCCGCGCGCGAGGCGTTCGGGTTGAAGAACGGCATGGTGTTCCGGCAGGCTGACTGGGACGACGCGAAGAAACGGGCTCTGCACAGCGTACAGCGCAGCCGCTACCCGGCCGCGCTGATCTCCCATAGCCGGGCAGACATAGATCCACGCTCGCTCGAAGCGCGGCTGTCGTTGGAGATCGACAGCGGCCCTCCCTTTGTTTTCGGGGAACTCGAGGTCGACGGGCTGCAACGCTATCCACTGTCCATGGTGCGCAACCTGAGCCCCATCCGCCCCGGAGATCCCTACGAGGAGGTGGCGCTGGTGAAGTTCCAGCGTCGCCTGCTCGGCGGGGGCCAGTTCGCGAGTGCCGTCGTGTCGGCCGGCACCGATCCGGATGAGGCGCACGGCGCACCGGTCAGGGTGAGCGTAGTGGAAGGAGCTTCGCGCAAGGTCGAGCTTGGTGCGGGGTACAGCACCGACCGCGGTCCGCGGTTCCAGGCGGGCTACTCGGACTACAACACATTCGGCCGCGCCTGGAGACTCAACTCCCTTCTGAAACTCGATCGCCTCAGCGAACAGGTGCTCGGTGCTTTGACGTTTCCTCGCGATCAGAACGGCTGGCGCAACGGAGTCGAAGGCAAGTACAACGACCAGGATATCCAGGGCGAACAGCGAACCGACTGGAGTGTCACTGGCGCGCGCACCTGGACCGTCGAGGAGTACGAGTCGCAGATCGCGCTGCAGCTGCTCGAGGAAAGGCAGCTGCTGGTCGACGGCGCGCAGGACAATCGCAAGGCGCTGTTCCTGAGCCAGGCCTGGACCTGGAACGAGCTTGACGATCCGCTGTTACCCCATCGCGGACACCTTCTGCGGCTGCAGATCGGCGGTGCGTCGGAGTCGCTGGGGTCGGATCGCAGCTTTGGGCGAGTTCAGGGCCGGGGCCTTTATCTGCTGCCGGTCGGCGGCTTCGGCAGCCTGCAACTGCGCCTGGAGGCCGGGGCGGTGCATGCGCAGGCCCGCACCAACATTCCCTCAGCGTATCTGTTTCGCACCGGGGGCGACACCACGGTGCGCGGTTATGCTTTCGAGAGTCTGGGCGTGCTCGAGGGCGGCGCGACTGTCGGCGGTCGTTACATGGCGGCGGGCAGCATCGAGTACACCCAGTGGCTGACGCAGTCCTGGGGAGCCGCGGTGTTCTACGACGCCGGCGACGCGGTGGACGAGATCTCCGACTTCCGGGCGGCCGCCGGCTATGGTGCCGGTGCCCGCTGGCGCAGCCCTGTCGGTACGCTGAGCCTGGATTTCGCCTACGGCGAGCAGGTGGACGATATCCGCCTGCACTTCACCGTGGGACTGGTGTTGCAATGAACTGGCGCCCCGCGGCGCTGTGGTCGTCGATCGGCCTCGTTCTGCTGACTTTGGCGACTGCCGCCGCGCTGTACTGGGCGAGCCGCAGCGAAGTCGTGCTGCGCTGGGGGGTCGAACGATTCGCTGGCCGCCTGCCGTGCCTGCTGTCGGTCGAGGGCTTGCGCGGGTCGCTCGCCGCTCCGCTGCGGGCTCAACGCATCATCTGCGAGAACGCCGAACTTCGGTTCGAGGTCCGCGGCGTCGAACTGGACTGGTCGCCATGGATGCTGCTGCAGGAGCGGCTGGAAGTTACCCGCCTGCAAGCGCAGATGGTTGAGGTTGATTCCCGGGGCGCCGGGGGCACGCTACCGGCGGACCTCGGATTGCCGCTCGCCGTAAAGGTAAGTGTGCTGGAGATCGGCATCGTCACGTGGTCCTCGGGGGGCAGGACGCTGGCTTTCCGCGATCTGACCGCGACGTACGAAAGCGATGCGCGCACGCACCGCCTGGGGGTAAGAAGGCTGGCGAGCGACCAGGGAAGCCTTGGCGGCGAGCTGGTCCTGGGCACCCGCCCGCCCTTCCCGCTCTCGGGGAGGCTTCTGGTCGAGAGCCAGCGGATCGAGAATCGGCCCCTGAACGCGGCTCTCCAATTGTCGGGCACGCTGGCCGATCTCCAGGTGCAGGCCGCGGCAACCGTCGGCGCGCTGGCAGTTACTGCGAGTTTGGGGCTCGCGCCGTTCGAGGACGATCCCCTGCGTTCTTTCGCCGCGCGCAGCGACAACGTCGATCTGTCGGCGTTTGACCAGAAGCTGCCGCGCACTGCGCTCATGGTGGAGATTGAAGGCGCCGGCCGGGGTCTGGAGAAGCTTACGGGGCGTCTGCGAGCAGTCAACGCCGAGCCCGGCAGCCTCGACCTTGGACGGCTGCCGCTGCGGCAGGTGGATAGTACTTTCTCCGCGACTGCGGAATCGCTCGATCTGGGCGATGCACTCTTCGACCTGGGCAGCGCCGGACGCGCCGAAGGCCGCGTCAGCATTGCCTCGGGCCAGATCCGGCTCAACCTCGAGGTGCGGGCGCTCGACCTGCGTGCCTTGCACGGCGAGCTGAGGTCGACGCGGTTGGCTGGCGCGCTCCAGGTCGAAAGCCGCGCAGACGCACAGCGGATCGTTGCCGACCTGCGCGAGAAGACCATCCGCTTTCAGGGTCGCGTCGAAGTCAGGGCGCAAAGCGCCCGGATCGAACATCTGCTTGCACAGGCCGGGGGCGCGCAGATGACGGCCTCCGGCGTGGTGGAACTGAAAGACGGAATGAAGTGGAAGGCGCAGGGCCGGCTGAGGAGCTTCGATCCGGCTCGCTTCGGCGATTTCCCTTCCGCGCGTATCAACGGCAGCGTCGAGGCTGCGGGTGTGATCCGCCCGCAATGGCAAGTCGATCTGAGCTACGCGCTTTCCTCGAGCCGCTTCCGTGGCCAGCCTCTCCGTGGCGCTGGCCGTATGTCGCTGTCCGCCTCGCGCGCTAGTGGCGCCGACGCGCGCCTGACCCTCGGCGGCAATCGGATCCAGGTGAAAGGGGCCTTCGGGAGCACGGGAGACAGTTTTTCCTTCGAAATCGATGCGCCGCGCCTGGCAGCGCTGGGACTGGGCTTCGAGGGCAGTCTGCGTGCCGCCGGAACGGTAACGGGAACGCCGCAGCGTCCGGCGCTCGAGATCGAGGCGGAAGCCCTCGCGCTGGACTATCACGGGTTCAAGGCCGATCGCTGGACCGTGCGGGCGCGACTGGAGCAGGCAGAAGACCCGAGAGTCGACCTGCATATCCGGGCAACGCGCGCTTCGAGAGGCCCGATCGCCCTTGACGATCTGACGATCGATGCTGCCGGCCTGCTTCGCGCGCATGCGGTGGAGATCGCGGCAACCTCGGCTCGGGTGCATCTGACCGGCCGACTGGAAGGTGGCTGGGCCGCTGCGACGCACAGCTGGGAGGGTGTGCTCGAGAGCCTCGAGAGCAGGGGCGAGTACGCCTTTCGCCTCATCGAGCCGGCGAAGCTGGAGGTGGCGCGAGACCGTGCTCTGCTTGGCGCTGCCGCGATCCAGTTCGAGCAAACCCGGATAACCCTGGCGCAGACGCGCTATCGGGACGGTGCGATAGTGGCTTCCGGTTCGGTGAGCGGAGTGCGCGCGGCGCGCTTGCTGGCGCTGACGGGCTCGTCCTCAGGCATCGAAACCACGCTTGTGCTCGGGGGGCGCTGGTCGATCGATGCTGGAGAGACCGTCAACGGCTTCATCGAGCTTGGTCGAGAATCAGGCGACGTGGTGGTTGTGGCCGAGGAACCGCTCGCCCTTGGACTGCGCGAAGCCAGGCTGGAGTTGCGCGCCGCCGCGAACCGCCTGAGCGGCCGCTTGACGCTGGAAGGCGAAGGGCTGTCGGCGCAAGGCGAAGCCCAATCGGTGCTGCAACGACGGGGAGCGGCATGGGGGCTGTCCGGGGCCGCGCCGCTCAGGGTTGAAGCACGCGCCACGTTGCAGTCGATTCGCCCGTTCGTCGCGCTCGCCAACCGCGACATCGCTGCCGGTGGAAGCATGCTGCTCGAGGTGCGTGGCGAAGGAACGGTCGCGGAGCCGAAACTGCGCGGCAGCCTCACGGCAGGCCGTATCCGGATCGAGAATGTCGAGAGCGGAGTATTCCTGCGCGACGGAACGCTGCGCGCCACCTTCGGTGGCGAGGGGATCGAGATCGATGAGTTCATCATCAAGGGTGGGGAGGGCACCTTCAGCGCGAAGGCAGGCTCGGATCACGCACCGGCAAACCCCATGTCGATCTCGACTGGACGGCGCAGAAGCTTGCAGTGGTTCAGCACCCGAACCTTCGGCTCACCGTTTCTGGTGCCGGCAAGCTCGGGCTGAACGATTCGCGTGTCGCGCTCAAGGGCCAACTCAGCGCCGATCGCGGGAGAGTCGAACTGCGCAGCCGAGTGGCACCCTCACTGGGCAGCGACGTAGTGGTGGCCGGTCGCGAGGCCCACGAGCCGCTCGCCGAACGGGCTCTGAAGTCCGACCTCGATCTCCTGCTCGATCTCGGATCTGATTTTGCGGTGACCGGGCGCGGCGCGGACGTGCGGCTGACTGGACGCATCCGCCTCAGCAACTCGGCCGGCGGCGCGCTCGAGGCGCGGGGAGATATCAATGTGGCCCGCGGCACCTATGAAGCCTATGGACAGAAACTCGCGATCGAAAAGGGGGCGCTGCGTTTCTCCGGCCCGGTGGATAACCCGGCGATAGACCTGCGAGCGATGCGCAGGAACCAGGAAGTCGCTGCGGGGGTGGAAGTGACCGGCACGGCGCGCGCGCCGCGGGCGCGGCTGATCTCGGATCCGGAAGTGCCGGACCCGGAGAAGCTTTCCTGGCTGGTTCTCTGGCGGCGAGTCGAATCCGGCGCTACCGCTGACGCCCATGCCTTGCAAGCTTCCGCGGTGGCTATGGCAGCCGGGCTCGGCACTTCGCCGCTGCAGCAGCAACTGGCGCGCGCCGTCGGCGTGGACGAGATCACCTACGCGCCGAGCACGGACGGAACGCAGGGCGGCGTGGTAGCCGTGGGCAAGCGCCTGTCCGACAAGGTCTACGTTTCCACTCAATATGGTCTCAGCACCGCCAGCAACACGCTGCGGATCAGCTACCAGCTGTCCCGGTACTGGTCGGTGCGAACCGAAAGTGGCACGACCGACGCGGTTGACCTGTTCTTCACTGTCTCCTTCGACTAGGCAGTCGACGCATTCGGCCCGGCCGCGCAGGGCAGTGTGGCCAGACAAGAACGTCGTGTGACAATAGCGACCCCGGGAACGCGGCGACCGAATCCGTCATCCAATGGGTGAAAGGAAAACAGCCAATGCACGCCCGCCAGCAAACGAGTGAAACGACCGGCGCCTTGTCCGACATCGACCTGGTCCGGCTGGTGGCGGCAGGAGATCAGCGGGCTTTCGAGTTGCTGATGCGGCGCCACAACCGGATGCTGTTCCGTGCCGCCCGTGCCATTCTCAAGGACGATAGCGAGGCCGAAGACGCGCTGCAGGAAGCGTACTTGTCCGCGTACCGAGCGCTTGCGGGATTTCGCGGAGAAGCGCAGGTTTCGACCTGGCTCGCCCGAATCGCCATCAACGAGGCGCTCGGCCGACGCCGGCGCCGTAAAGCCGAGGCCGCTGTCATTCCCCTCGAAGATGCCACCGACCCGGATGGCGAGTTGCCGGCAGGGGACGGGACCGACCAGCAACGCACCCTTCCGGAGTTTTCAGCGATGCGCACCGAAGCCCGCGCGCTGATGGAACGCAAGATCGACGCCCTTCCCGAGCAGTTTCGCGTCGTCTTCGTTCTGCGCGCAATCGAGGAGCTTTCAGTCGAGGAAACTGCATCCTGCCTCGGCATCCCCGAGGCGACGGTGCGCACGCGCTTTTTCCGTGCAAGGAGCCTGTTGCGCGAGTCGCTCGCACGGGAGATGGATTCCGCCCTCGACGAGGTTTTCGCCTTCGCCGGCAGCCGCTGCGACCGCATCGTCGGCGCAGTGCTGGCGCGACTGCGAAGTCCGTAGTTCCGGCGCCATCCGGGCGCCTTTCCTGTCGTCTAACGCCGGCGCGCGAGCGCCGCCCATCCTGAGTCTTGCCTGAGGAGGTATCACCGTGTCTTCATTCTTCCTGTTTTCCCGCAATCCTGTCCTCGTTCCCTCGCGGCGCGCGTTTCTAGGCCGGTCAGGCACGCTGCTCTCGGCGAGCGCGGTGGCGCTGCTGGCTGGTTGCGAGTCCCTGGCGGCGAGCAGCGCCAAAGGCGGCGATGGCGCCGGGGATGTAGCGATTCTCAATACGGCGCTCGGTGCTGAGCTGGAAGCTGTCGCAGCCTACCAGCTGGGTGTGGACAGCGGTCTGCTCGAGCCGGCGGTAAGAGGGGTCGCGGTGAAGTTTCAAGGCCATCACAAAGAGCATGCAGAGGTCCTTGCCGGCACTGTTCACAAGCTCGGCGGCAACCCTGTCGAGGCGAAGCCGCGTTATGACTTTCCGTTGGAGAATCTGAAGAGCCAGACCGATGTACTGCGCTTCGCGGCACAGCTTGAGAAAGGCGCAGTCTCTGCGTACCTCGGTGCAGTGCCCGTCTTCACCAACCGCGATCTTTCGAAAGCGGCGGCCAGCATCCTGGGTGACGAGGCGATGCACTGGGCAGTCCTGCGCCAGGCGCTCGGGGAGGATCCGGTACCCTCCGCCTTCGTGTCCTGAGCGCATCTTGGCGACGATACGCCGGCTCTTGCTCGCGGCGCTGCTGTTGCCTGCATGGAACGGTCGCGCCGCAGGCGATGCGCGCCGAGGGGAGGAAATCTATTCGCGCTGTGTCGCATGCCACTCGCTCGATCGCCATCGTACCGGGCCGAAGCACTGCGGGCTGTTCGGGAGGAAGGCGGGCTCCGCATCGGGATTTTCCTATTCGAGCGCGATGCGCAACTCGGCCATGTTTGGGATGACAGGTCGCTCGACGCTTTTCTTGCCGACCCGATCGGCACCGTACCCGGGACGGCGATGGGCTACAGCGGCATCCCCGATCCACAGGAACGGGTGGACTTGATCATCTACCTCAGGGAAGCGAATCGCTCGAAAGCACTCTGTCCGTAACCTCGCCGGCGCAGGCGACGCCCACATCGGCTTGCTGGGCCGCAAAGTACAATGCCGCTATCCCTGACTCAGGCGGCGAACTCGAGTGCTCGAATGGTCTGAATCCCTCGCCGTGGGCGAGCCGGTGATCGACGATACCCACAGGGAGTTCGTTGATCTGGTCAACGCGCTCGCCCACACCGGCGCGGCCGACGTACTGCGAGCGGTCGATGCGTTCCTGCAGCATTCCGAGGCGCATTTCGGGCAGGAAAGCCGTTGGATGAAGGAACTCGGCTACTCGGCGGCGCAATGCCACGACGACGAGCACGCCACCGTGCTGGAGGTGACACGCGAGGTGAGGCGGAGGGTTGCCTCGGGCGACGGCGGCCCGGAGCTGGTGCAGTTCCTCGCCGCCGCGGTCACCGAGTGGTTCGCCAATCACGCCGCGTCGATGGACACGGTGCTTGCCCTGTACATGAAAGAGCACGGTTACACGCCTACCACGGGAGCGTGACCTTGGAGATGCGGATCAGTCAGGCCTCTGTCCCAGCCCTCCGCGTTACGCGAACAGGCCTTCTATCGGCCGGGCACCGCGGCTGTCGGGAAAGACTTTGGTCTCCAGCACCGACTCGGGGACCCGCAACTGGGCGATCAGCGCGGCCTTGAACAGCGAGCGCAGATCGGCCGTTGGCTTCAAATCCCGACCTTCGTGGAGGGCGGACTGGGTAAGTCCGGGCCAGTCGGCAATGACCTTTCCGCCGCGCACCGCGCCGCCCAGCACCAAAGCCACGCTTGCCGTACCGTGATCGGTGCCGCGCGAGCCGTTCATTGCTACGGTCCGGCCGAACTCCGTGACCACCAGCACCGCCGTCTGTTTCCAGGTGCGCCCGAGCGCGGACTTCAGTTCGGCGATACCTTGATCGAGTCGCCCGAGGTTGCGGTTCAATGGTCCCAGTTCGCTGGCCTGGTTGGCGTGGGTGTCCCAGCCGCCCATGTCGACCGTGGCTACTCGTGGCCCGTCCGGCCTGGACAGGAAATCGCCGGCTGCCTTCGCGACCGCCGCGAACGCCTGCGCGTAGCCGTGGTTGCGGCCCATCGGCCGCTGAACTGTGGATACGGATTGCGCCACCGACCCGGTCTCCTGCGCCGCTTGAAACCCGGGGTTTGGCCACAGGTCGTCCCGGTAGGGCTCCACCAGCCGCATTAGCCGGTGGGGATCGGGCGAAGGCGATGGGGCCCATGCCCCCACAGCCGTCGGGCCGCGCAGCACCAGCGGCACGGTGTTGGCGAGCGCGATCCCGTCCGTAGCCCTGTCAGCCGCCCCGACTGAGCCCAGGGCGAGATTTAGCCAGCCGGCCTCACGCGCATGTGCTGTCGCGGTGCCATTCTCCAGCACGCTCTGGGCATCAAAGTGCGATCGCTCCCGGTAAGGAGAGGCCACTGCATGCAGAACCGCACATTCGCCGGCTTGGTACATGGCGTGAACGCCGACCATTTTCGGGTGCAGCGCGAACATTGCGTCGAGCCTCAGCGCGCCGCCTGCCCCGGCGGGAGAGGGCAGGGCCAGCTCGCCACGGGCGCGCGCGTAGGCCGGCTCGCCGAACGGCGCGACCGCCGACAGGCCATCGAGTCCGCCACGCAGGAACACGAAGACCAGGCGGCGGCCGGTCGCCGCCTTTGCGAGGGACAAGCCAGGCAGCGCCGCTATCGGAGCGAGCACTCCGATTGCCAACGCCTTCAACGCGTCGCGGCGATTGATCATCCCTGTCTCCTCTGAAGCTCTGGGCTGGCAAGCCAGAGTACGAGTCCCTGCGGGCGGCCTTCGGCGCGGGCGATCGCTCCTGCGGTACCTTCCGAGAGTAGCGCGCCGTAGCTGTCGCGGGCCAGCACCTCGTAAGGCCCGCCTGACCTCTTCACAGCAGCTTGAGCACGTTCTCGGGAGGCCGGCCGAGCACCGCCCGGTCGCCTTTCACCACGATAGGCCGCTCGATGAGGATGGGATCCCTGATAAGCGCGTCGAGCCACTGGTCGTCGGTCATCTTCTTGCCCGAGTACTTTCGCTTGAAGACGTCCTCGCCCTTGCGCGCGATCTGCTCGGGCCTCATTCCCAGCTTGGCGAGGATCGCCTTGAGTTGCGTTCTCGTCGGCGGGCTGTCGAGGTATTCGACGATCGTGGGTTCTATACCCTTGTCCCGCACGAGGGCCAGCGTGCTGCGGCTCTTGCTGCAGCGCGGATTGTGGTAAATGGTGATCGCGTTTCTATCAGTCATGACGGTCTCCTGTCGGGGCGCCGTTGCCTTTCCTTGCTTCTCTTTTTCCCGCGCGTGTCCGCCCAGCGGCATCGCGCACCGCCTGCAGAATGACCTTGAGCCCGGTGGCGAAAGTATCTTCGAAATGCTGTTGCCGGAAATACGGGCCGGCCATGGCGACCAGCGGGAAGTCGCGTGCAATCTCCTGGTCCGAGACCGGCTCCACCGCGGACGGCCCCTTGGCGTAGCCGGAGGTTTCGTCGAGTACCGCTCCGGTCAAATAGTACGAGAGGGCGCGGAACAGGCGCGCCGTCGACTCCTCGCTGAGCCCGGCATCGCGAAACATGCCGATGACCTGGTCCAGGAATCCGAGGGCGCTGCGCGAATTCATCCGGTAGAGCGCGACGTAGGGGAACAGCCGAGGGTGCCGGTGCCCGATCCGGCGATAACTGTAGGAAATGCGCCGGATACGCTCGATCGGATCGACATCCCCGGCAGGCATGGCGATCCCGGTGATCAGGCGGTCCACCAAGGCATTGAGCAAGTGAGCCTTGCTCGGAAAGTGGTGATAGATGCTCATCGCCTCGCAGCCCAGCGCCTCGCCGAGTTTCCGGGTGCTGAATCCCTCCAGTCCTTCGTGCTCGATCAGGTCCAGCGCTGCCAGTTCGATGCGTTCCCGGGATAACGGTTCGCGCCCGCCCCGCCCCGGCTTGTTTGCCTTGATCTTCCGTTGTTTTCTAGGATAGCCCATGTGCCTCCTGATCTTACACTGTAAGCTCATGACCCGTCCATGCTCTTACAACGTAAGGAAAAGGGCCGGGCGGACTGCCGCGGCTCACCGGAGGAGGAACCGAAGTCAGGCGAGCGAGCGAGTCACGACTTCGAGGGTGTCTTTGGACAGTCCGTGCGTGCCGCGGATGCGTTCCAGCGCGGCGCGGGCTTGCGCCTGCCTCCTGGCGTCGAACTTCCGCCAGCGATCGAAGCTGCGCGCGATCCGCGCAGCGATCTGCGGATTGAGCGGGTCCAGCGCGATCACCTGCCCGGCCAGGAACGCATAGCCCCCGCCGTCGGCGGCATGGAACCGAACGTGGTTGGCTCCGAACGACCGGATCAGCGAATACACCTTGTTCGGGTTCCTGAGGTCGAATGCCGGATGACGCGTGAGCCGCTCGACCCGCTCGAGGGTATCCGGCAGCCGCGAGCCGGCCTGCACCGCGAGCCACTTGTCCATCACCAGCGGCTCGTTCCGCCACTTCGCGTAGAAGCGCTCCAGAGCGCGCTCGCGGTCGTCGCAATCGGCATTGGCCAGCGCGCTCAGGGCTGCCATCGCGTCGGTCATGTTGTCTGCCTGCTCGAGCTGCCGCACGCACAGCGCGCGGATCGCCGCGTCCGGGAGGTCCATCAGATACGACAGGCAGAGATTACGCAGCGCGCGCTGCCCGGAGGATCTCGCATCCGGGCTGTACGGCCCCGCCGCGGCGAACGCTTCGTAGGCGAGCAGCAGATCGCCTTTCAGCCGCTGCGCGACGAAGCCGCGAAGCTGATTGCGCGCCGCGTGCAGGGCATCAGGGTCGACCTCTTCCATCTGCTCTGCAAGGTAGGATTCGCCCGGCAGCGCCAGCGCTTCCGCGGCGAAGGCGGGATCGCGAGCGGCATCGGCAAGCACTCGCTCGAAGGCCCGGACGAATCCATCGGGAAAGTCTGCCGGTACCCCGGAACGAACTGCTGCTGCGGCTCGCAGGATGATGTCTGCCGCGAGCCGTTGTCCGGCCTCCCAGCGGTTGAAGGAATCCGAGTCGTGCGCCATCAAGTGGGTAAGCGACGCCTCGTCGTACCCGTAGTTCACGATGACCGGAGCGGAGAATCCCCGCAGCAGTGAAGGCACCGGGGGCTCGGGAACATCGAGGAAGACGTACCGATGTTCCGGCTTCGTGACGGAAAGCACCCGGGTCGTGCCGCCCGCCGCTGGTTCGCCATCGAGCCGCAATGGAATATCGTCTCCCTCGGCGTTCACCAGTCCGATGGACAGCGGGATGTGCAGAGGCAGCTTGGATTCCTGCCCCGGAGTGGGCGGACAGGATTGCTTGACCGTCAAGGTGTAGCGTTTCGCAGCACCGTCGTAGGCCGGCGCGATGTCGAGAATCGGCGTGCCGGCCTGGTCGTACCAGCACCGGAACTGGGACAGGTCAACCCCGGAGGCATCCTGCATCGCCTGCACGAAATCGTCCGTGGTGACGGCCTGCCCGTCGTGGCGGCGGAAGTAGAGATCCATGCCCCTGCGGAAGCTGTCCGCTCCTAACAGGGTGTGGATCATCCGCACGACCTCGGCGCCTTTCTCGTAGACGGTCGCGGTGTAGAAATTGCTGATCTCCATGTATGACTGCGGCCGCACCGGGTGGGCCATCGGCCCTGCGTCTTCCGGGAACTGCGCCGCGCGCAGTGCCCGCACCTCCTGGATCCGTTGCACCGGCCGCGAGTACATGTCGGCCCCGTACTCCTGGTCGCGAAACACGGTGAGCCCTTCCTTCAGCGACAGCTGGAACCAGTCGCGGCAGGTCACGCGGTTTCCGGTCCAGTTGTGGAAGTACTCGTGGGCGACAACCCGGTCGAGGAACATGAAATCGCTGTCGGTCGAGATATCTGCTCGCGCCAGCACGTACTTGGTATTGAAGATGTTCAGTCCCTTGTTCTCCATCGCACCCATGTTGAAATCGCCGACGGCGACGATCATGTAGTGGTCCAGGTCTACCTCCAGGCCGAACTGGTCTTCGTCCCATCTCATCGCCCGTTTGAGCGACTGCATCGCGAAACTGCACTGGCCGAGCTTGCCCGGCTCGATGAATATCGACAGTTTGACTCTGCGGCCCGACATCGTGGTGAACGTGTCCTCCAGCACGTCGAGATTCGCCGCGACCATGGCAAACAGGTAAGAAGGCTTGGGAAACGGATCGTCCCATCGAACCCAGTGCCGGTTTCCCGGCTCCTCTCCGCGGCCGACCGGGTTGCCGTTAGAAAGCAGTACGGGGAACCGGGACTTGTCGGCGTGAATCGTGTTGGTATAGCGCGTCATCACGTCCGGCCGGTCGATGAAGAAGGTAATGCGGCGGAAACCCTCCGCTTCACATTGCGTGAAGTAGCCGTCTTTCGACGCATACAGACCCATCAGTCGAGTGTTCTCCTGTGGGTTGATTCGGACCACCGTGCCGATGACGAAACGATCCGGCACTTCGGGGATAACGAGACGGTCGTCGTCGAGCGTGAAGCTCCCGGCGTCGAGCGGGCGGTCGTCGATCGCGACCGACTCGAGCGCGAGACTGTCGCCATCAAGTGCGAGCGGCCCGGCTCGACTCGGGCTCCGCGGGTTTCGTTCCATGGCGAGCTTTGCGCTCACGCGCGTGAAGTCGTCGCCGATATCCACGTCGAGGTCGACTTTGCGGATCAGAAAATCGGGAGGCGCGTAATCCTTTAGATAGATGGTTCTGGCCGATGGGGTAAGCATTGCGGTTGCGTCAGCTCGCTGCCGGAGTTGGACGCAATTCTACCCAAGAGGTTCGGGTGAAAGGCGGGAAGCGGGAGGGCTAAGGCGAAACGAGAGAAGCGAAAAGAAAAAGCGAAAGAGCAGCACCCCGGGGCACGGAATCCCCGGGGTGTACAGAGGCAACGATCAGGCGCGACCGAAACGGTCGAGGTCCAGCACCGCGCTGACGTGGGCCGATCCAGCATTGCCGATGCGGCTGGAGCGGCCGTTGACATCGGAAACGTCGGAAATCGCGCGCACCGAGATTGTCTTGCCCGGAACCGCGGTCGCGGCCGCCCGGCCTTGCACGTTCGACACGTCGTCGATCGCGCGGCTGGTGACCGACTCGGCAGCATGGCCGAGGGAAGCTAAAGCCGCGAACGCCGCGGCGGCGATGGTGGTCTTCATGTCAGAATCTCCTTGAGAGTTGTGTGTCGCGCCGCAAAATACGGTGACGCCAGTTGGTCGGATTCATCTCGGTCTCATTACAGGGTGGCGACGAAGAGCCCGTGCCGTAACGCGAATCCGCTCGCGACCATTGCGCGTACTCGCCTGCGCCGCGCGACAAGGGCCGCGAGGCGCAGACAACGGTGGGTGTAAGCTTTCGGCGCGGTCCGCGACCAAGGCACGGCCCGAATGGGGCGAGTCCTCCCGATCGCAACCAGCATCGGCGTATCGGCACGGCCACGTGCTCACTTGTGCTCCGGCACTTGCCTGGAGCAGACTGCGGTTCGCACTTGCTGCGGCGGCCCTTTGCAAGAAGCCGGGGGTACAGGAATCATCATCAGGTTCGGGGGTACTAGGTGCATACACTCGCGTCACTGCGTCCTGGAGGCACCGACCGCTTTGCGGGTCTTCGAGAGATCAGGCCTCGTGCGACGGCCCCACAACAAGATTTGGTTTCATCGCCGGTTAGCGCCTGCCGTTCATGACTGAAGTATCCAGCGGGACAATTGAAAACTTTCGGCGCGCCAGCAGCGCGACCGTGGCCACAATCCTCTTCAAGCGAGGTCTGCGTGGCGCGGCGATGGTCGGGCCAAGACTGCTGACTGGCGCCCGGGGCGTGATGGTCGGCGAAGCGTTTACCGTGCGGACCATTCCATCTCGCGAGGATATCGACCAGCTCATGCCTTTCGATGGTCGAGAGCGCCCGCAGGCGAAAGCATTCGATTCTTGCCCTCCGGGCAAGGTATTTGTCGTGGACTGCCGGGGTCAGACCTTCGGGGCCTTTGGCGGCGCGATCTTCCTTTCGCGACTGGCGGCGCGTCGCGCGGCCGGGATGGTGTCCGATGGCCCGGTGCGGGACCTGGTGGAGCTGGCACATCTCGAACTGCCGGTGTTTGCGAGCGGCACCTCTCCACCGCCCAGTCTGGTGAGTCATCACGTGGCGGATATCGACGTTCCGGTCGGCTGCGGCGGCGTGGCGGTGTACCCCGGAGATATCGTGGTAGGCGATGGCGACGGCGTAACGGTTGTGCCGCGACATTTGGCGGAGGAAGTGGCCCAGGCCGCGTTCGAGCAAGAGCGCCACGACCGCTTCGCGCTGGAACAGATTCGTGCGGGCAGTGCAGTGTTCGGTACCTACCCGCCGGATGAGGCCACACGTGCCCGGTACGAGGAGTGGCTGAAGAAACAGTGACCGGTAACAAGGGACGGACACGAACGAGCTATTGGCCTGCGCCGTCACCGCTCGCCGCTTTCATCACCGTTCCGTCATCAGCCTTGCACTGAAGCGCGTGGTGCGCCACAGCCACCCCAGCGAGACGAAGAACAGGGTAAAGATCAGTGCGCCGTTCCATTCGAGGGCGTTCCCCACCCGGTCCTGGGTCTGCTCGTCCGGGGTGTAAAGGGGCGAGAACCCGCTCGCCAGTCCGAGCGCCAGCAGGAGCAGGCAAAGGCCTATCAGTACGCGATCGAAGCGCATTCGAGGTGCGATCCAGCCTGACTGCGCCAGCCGGAACAGGATACCGGCCGCAATCACCATGCAAATGCAGGTAAAGCCGAAGTAGAACACTACGCCGTAGCGCCGCATCCAGCGGTAGGCCTCACCTTCGGTGCCGAGGAAAGTCCCGTACAGGATCAGAAAAACCCCGGCGAGAAGCCCGAGCCAGGGCAGCGCCTGCAGCAGGCGATCCGGATTCGCGCCCAGACCCTTCAACCAGCTCGCCGATAGCTCCCAGGTCAGCATTTGCAGAACTGCAGCCGGGAGCACCAGCGCGCGAAAAATATGGTTCGGCAGGTCATGGCGAGCCGCCCGGCTGATGGAAACGCAGCCATCGATAAGCGGGTTGCAGGCTGGAATGAGATCGAGCCGCACGGAAAGATAGAGGGCAACGAGAGTCGCCATCGCCGGGAGCAATCCGGCGATCAGCGGAATCGCCCACAGGGCGCGAGATCGGTCTGGGCTTCGTTGCACGGCTGAATGGTATCGCAGCTTCCCCCACCCTCCCGGATCTGAGAAAACGGGACCGGCAGCAGGGGGGTGGTACCTCCTCCGCCTTCCGTGCCCGGTCGCGAAATTGCCTAGATCGGACCTGAAGTCTGTTTTGCAAGTATTTATTTTCTTGGCTATTTGAGCCACCGGGGGTATGCTTACGGGCGAGGCAAGGACCGGTATCCTCGCAGACCTGCCCCGTGGGCTCACCGGTCGGGGGATCGCGGACTTAACAAAGTTTTCAGGCTCGGGCATCCGATGGCATCGATGCGGGAAATCGTCAGATTGCTGCCGGTGAGCAGACGAATTCTGTTCATCGTCTGGCCTTTCATTGTCATCGCCATCGTGCTCGTCTGGCTTTCCGCGGAGAGCATGAGCATTCTGTCCGCGGCCCGCGCTTATTCCGAAGGCGAGAGCCTCTGGTCGAAAGGTCAAAAGAAGGCGATCTTTCACCTGCTGCGCTACGCTGAAACGCGTGACAGCGTCGACTACCAGAAATACCGCGACGCGGTCTCGGTCACTCTCGGGGATCGAAAGGCACGCGAGGAACTGCTCAAAGCGAACCCTGATTACGCCGTGGCCTGGCAGGGCTTTATCCAGGGCCGCAACCATCCCGACGATGTCCCCGGCCTGATCATGCTGTTCCGCCGCTTCCGCAACATCGATTTCATGGCGGCCGTGATCGCGCTGTGGACGGACGGCGACCGGCACATCGCCGAACTGAACGTGGTTGCCGACGAACTGCACGCGCTCATCTCCTCCGGCCGGGCAACGGACGAATCGCGGCTGGCCTTTCGCGAGCGACTGCTCGACATCGATACCCGCCTGACCCCCTTGACAGACCAGTTCAGCAGGACGCTGGGCGAAGCCACTCGCAAGACGCAGGCCTTGCTGCTGCTGGTGAACCTCGCGACAGCCGCGATCCTGATCCCCATCGGAGTCTTTCTGTCGCATCGGACGGTCAGGCGCCAGGAGGAGGCTGAGGTGGCGCTCAAGGTCAGCGAAGAGCGCCTGAACGTCGCGGTGACCGGCAGCAACGACGGGCTGTGGGACTGGAACGTGCTCACCGACGAGACCTATTACTCTCCGCGCTTCAAGCAACTGCTCGGCTACAGCGGCGCGCAGATGCCGAACGAGTTCTCGGCGATGACTTCCCGGCTGCACCCCGAGGACCGCGACGCCACCTTGCAGGCGATAAACGAACACTTGCACCGCGGCGTGCCGTTCGACGTGGAAATGCGGCTGCAGACAAGGTCAGGGGAATACCGCTGGTTCCGATCGCGAGCGCAGTCGGTGCGCGACGCCGAAGGCCGCGCTGTTCGCATGGCCGGCTCGATCACGGACGTTACCGACCGCAAGCTCGCCGCGGCCGAGCTGTTTTCGGAGAAGGAGCGGGCTCAGGTCACTCTGGCATCCATCGCCGACGGGGTCATCACCACCGACACCGACGGCTGGGTCGAGTACTTGAACCCGGTGGCAGAGGCACTGACCGGGTGGAAACTTTCGGCCGCGCGGGGCCTGCCTTTGCAGGCGATCTTTCGCATCGTCGACGAGACCACGCGCCAACTGGCGGCCAGCCCTATCGAGACCGTGTTGCGCGAAGAGCGTACCGTGGAGATAGCCCAGACCATGCTGCTGGTGAAGAACGACGGTAGCGAAATGCCCATCGTGCACTCGGCCGCGCCGATCCGCGACCGCGACGGCACCATCACCGGTGTGGTGCTGGTGCTGCACGATGTGAGCCGCGAGCGCCAGTACGCCGCCAAGCTCTCCTACCAGGCGAGCCACGATTCGCTCACCGGGCTGATCAACCGCAGCGAGTTCGAAAACCGCCTGGCCCTGGCCCTGAAGACCGCGGCGCAGCTTGGTCGGCACCACGCAGTCATGTACCTCGACCTCGACCAGTTCAAGGTCGTCAACGATACCTGCGGCCACGCCGCCGGCGACCAGATGATGCGCCAGGTGGCTTCAGTGCTGCAGCGCCGCCTGCGCGAGGGGGACACGCTGGGCCGCCTGGGCGGAGATGAGTTCGGAGTGCTGCTCGAGAGCTGCCCGCCGGACCACGCCTTCCGCATCGCCGACGAGCTGCGCCAGGCGGTGTCGGATTTTCACTTCGTGTGGGAGAGCCGCTCGTTCGGCATCAGTGTCAGCATCGGCCTGGTAAACGTGAAGGATGAGCTTTTCACGCTCACCGACGTGTTGAGCGCCGCCGACGCGGCTTGCTACATGGCCAAGGACAAGGGCCGCAATCGGGTGCAGGTATACCATCCGGAGGACAGCGAGGTCTCGATCCGTCATGGGGAAATGGAGTGGGTGGCGCGGATCCAGAAGGCGCTGGAGGAAGACCGATTCGTATTGTTCGCCCAGGACATCGCCCAGGTGGGGGAGTCGCGCGGCCGCCACACCCACTGCGAACTGCTAATCCGGATGCTCGATGAAGCCGGCGAGATCGTGCCGCCGATGGCCTTCATCCCCGCTGCGGAACGCTACAGTCTCATGCCGGCGATCGACCGCTGGGTGATCCGCACCGCGTTGGCGACGATTTCGCGGCTGCGCATCGAATCCGCTGCTGACCAGATCGATCTGTGTGCGATCAACCTTTCGGGCGGTTCGATCACCGACGAGCGCTTCTTCGATTTCGTCCGTGAGCAGTTCGAACACTTCGGCGTGCCTTACGAAACGATCTGCTTCGAGGTTACCGAGACCGCCGCGATCGCCAATCTCGAAAGCGCGGCGCGCTTCATCCAGTCGCTCAAGGCGCTCGGCTGCCGTTTCTCGCTGGACGATTTCGGCTCCGGGATGTCATCGTTCGCATACCTGAAGCACCTGCCGGTGGACTACATCAAGATCGACGGCGCTTTCGTCAAGGACATGGCCGATGACCCGATCGACCGGGCCATGGTCGAGGCTATCAACAGCGTCGGCCATGTCATGGGCAAGAAGACGATCGCGGAGTTCGTGGACAGCGATCGAGTGATGAAGGCGCTGGGCGAGGTCGGCGTGGACTACGCCCAGGGCTACTGGGTGGCAAAACCCAAACCCTTCGGCCCCCGTCTCAGGGTGGCCGTCGGCCAGGCTCACTGAGCAGCCGGGCCTCCTCCAAGTGGCTCGATTCGAGCCATCCCGTTGCATTAGAACGATTCTTGCTCTGGCAGCCGGTCGAGACTGACGGCCGCGAGCCGGGAGCGCTCAGCGGCGGTTCAGGAATTTCGGAACAGCAATTAGGGAAGTTCCGGATTGAACCGCTGGCCGGCCGTTCTTACGATGCGCAGCCATGGCTGGGGTGAATCGGCCCGGCCGTGCGCGACAGCGCGGCTCGTATCATCGGTGCAGTATCTTCAAAGGAGAACCAAAAATGGGATCGATGCGTGAGTTGTCCCCCCATCCGCAATGGGTGGAATCGTTGCATGGCTATGTAAGGCCGTACTGGGACGAGTTGCTGCAGGGGGAGTGGTGCGAGGGGGTGGCGAACACGC
>Ga0187893_10001042_pt1 | contig 69204 bp, 48 predicted proteins | sample MA1701074metaG_FD_139574 | JGI IMG/M metagenome (GOLD analysis project Ga0187893, IMG submission 139574) | White microbial mat communities from a basaltic lava cave in the Kipuka Kanohina Cave System on the Island of Hawaii, USA - MA170107-4 metaG ...
AGGCCGGCCACTATATTCTCACCGCAGAAGCCACGGACGACGCCGGCGCGAAATCACAATCGCGTCCGGTCGAGATCAAAGTCGTCGAGCGTACCGTGCCGCCGGTCGTTTCGGTGGAAGCTACCGATCCCGAAGCCGCCGAAGTGCCGCCGCTGGGCCGGCCCGATACCGCCACGTTCACTTTCAGACGCACCGGGCCGACGGATCGCGCGCTCGTTGTTTTCTATAGCGTCGGCGGCAGTGCCGAGAACGGCGTCGATTACCGGCAGATTGGGACCCGCGTCATCATTCCGCCGGGCGCTTCGTCCGCACCCGTCGTCGTGGAGCCGATTGACGACCGTCTGGTGGAAGGGACGGAATCGGTCGGTGTGACCATCGAGCCGCCGTTGCTGCTCTCGGCCTCCATCCTTCCCATTGAGTACTACATCATCGGCCCCAACAACCACGCCCGGGCGGGCATCCGCGACAACGACGTGGCGCCGAGCAACCAGCCCCCCAAGGTCGCCATCATCCATCCGAGCAACGACGATATCTTTGTCGCGCCTGCCAGTATCCGCATCTGCGCGGAAGCCAAGGACGCGGATGGCTTCGTGCGTTCCGTCGAGTTTTTTGAAGGCACCAACAGCCTTGGTGTCGTCACGGATGTTCTACCGATGATCGGCAACCTGCCTTTCCCGCCGCCCGACCAAATCTTCTGCCTGTCCTGGCCGAACGTCCGCCCCGGCAGCTACGTGCTTACCGCGAAGGCCACCGATAGTCGCGGGGCCGTATCCGTCTCCGAGCCGGTTCGCATACGCGGAATCGAAGAGAACCGCCAGCCAGTCGTGACCATCGAAGCCACTGACCCGTTCGCGTCCGAAGGCGATTGGATTCTGGAGCCAATCCCGCTGGATGACAGCCGGGTTGCCTTTATCGGCCCTCCGATCATTGACCGGCCCAATATCGCGACCTTTACGGTGAAGCGCGACCGCGGCACGAACATTCCGCTCACGGTCTATTACAGCCTCACCGGCACGGCGGAGAACGGCGTCGATTATCGACGGCTCGACCGCAGCGTCGTCATCCCGGAAGGGGCGTGGCACGCAAGCATTGTGGTCTTCCCCCTTGATGACCGGCTAGTCGAGGGCACCGAAACCGTCATTGCCTCACTGGAGCCGATTGCCTGCATCGCCATCTTTCCTCCTCCGCCCGATTGCTACCTCATCGGCGAGCCGGCCAAAGCGACCGCCTACATTCGCGACAATGATTTTGGGAACCAGCCGCCCAAGGTCGAAATCACCAAGCCCGCGTCGGGCGATATCTTCATTGCTCCGGCGGACATTGATGTCGTCGCCACCGTCAGCGATCCCGACGGCTATATGACCGAGGTCGAGTTCTTCGCCGGCAACACCTCCATCGGCAAAGAGACGCGCGTTTACATCATTGCGCCGCCGCCGGGAGAAGTTCACACGTTCTCGATCATCTGGAGCAACGCGCCCGTGGGCGTTCATTCCCTCACCGCTGTGGCCACCGATGAGCAGGGGTTGAGTTCACGCAGTGATCCCGTGCGCATCGAAGTCCGCCGTCCTGGCCCGCGCCAGGTGACCATCCGCGCGACCGATCCGTGGGCCAGCGAAGGATGGTTGCTCGATCCCATCCCGATTGATCCGTGGCTGCCAGTCGATGCCGCCCTCGCCAATGCGAATGCCGACTTGCAACCCATCGATCCAATTCCGCCTATCCGTCCCATCGGCCCGAACAACGCCGTCTTCACCGTCTCGCGCAACTGTTGCACCAACGAAGACTGGGTGGTCGCCTACAAACTCGACGGTACGGCTGAGAACGGCGTCGATTATCAGGGTCTGTCCGGTGTGGTGAGAATCATCCGCGGCAATTGGAGCGCGCCGATCCTCGTCCAGCCGATCGACGACCGCATCTACGAAGGCACCGAGACAGTCGAATGCAGCCTGCTCGATCCCTGCAATAACCCGCTCGCCTGGCAGCTTCCCTGGCCGCATCCCTGTTATGAAGTTGGCGATCCGGGCAAGGCGCTGGCGTGGATTCGCGACAACGACCGGCCCGACAACATCCCGCCCAAAGTCGCCATCGTGAAACCGGAGACCGGCGACCAGTTCCGCCTGGGAGCCGGCATCCCCATCGTCGTCCAGACCGTGGACGAAGATGGCTGGGTCGGGCGCATGGAATTCTTCGCTGACGGGCGCAGCATCGGCGTGGAGGAGATATATTTCATCATCCCGCCACCGCCCGGACAGATGCAGCGTTTCTCGATGGTCTGGTCGAATGCGCCTGCGGGCCGCCATGTGCTTACCGCACTGGCCACGGACGATCAGGGATTGAGAGGCGAATCCCGCCCAGTGGTGATTGAAGTGATCGAATCGCCCGTGATTCCCGTGGTGAACATTTTCGCCACTGACGGCTTCGCGCGCGAAGGCAACCCGCCAAACACCGCCGCCTTCCGCGTCCGCCGCTCCGGCGAAACCAACACGCCGCTCACCGTCCACTTTGCCGTCGAAGGCACGGCGGAGAACGGCGTCGATTACACGCGCATCGAATCCAGCGTCACCATCCCCGCCGGACGCCGCGCCGCCGGTGTGATCATCACGCCGATTGACGACCGGCGCGTCGAACGGATTGAAACGGTTATCCTTCGCCTACGTCACGCAGCGCTCTACAATGTGGGCCGGTGGAGTGCCGCGGGCGCGATCATTGTCGATAACGACCATCCGCGGCCGGGTCCGATTAGCCTGCCGGATCGCACGTTCCACGCCCGCCTTGACGGCGCGAACGGCCATTGCTACCGCCTGGAAATCTCTTCCGATCTCAAGGAATGGGAAGCGCTTGATCCGTGCGTCGTCATCGACGATGCCATCCATTTCCTTGACTGCGACACGCCCGGCGCGAAGGCGCGCTTCTACCGCGTGCGTCCGGTGTCCGACGTGGAAATGTTCAGTGAAGAATAGGGTAGTTTGGGTTGGCCCCCGCGGGGCGCTTGCTCTCAGGCGCCCCGTTCCTTGATTCGTCCCGGCTTGGATTCCCACGAGCAAACGCTACAGGCTAATCGTCGTCATCGTCTCCGGCGAGAGCCCGCGGCGCGTTTTGGGCGCGGGCATCGGGCTGCCCGCACCACGGACGGAGCGCCAGATGACTTCAATGACTTCATTGAGCAGCAGATCGTCCGCGTCCGCCGGGGATTTCGAGCACGATGATCTCATGCGGCCCGTGCCGCAGAACATCCGGCAAACCCGGCGATACCGGCGGTTAAGAACAAACATTGAAGATATCGGATAGGAATGGGCCGGGTATGCCAGCGGTTCGACGCACGGTAAAGCCGCATCATGGCTCGTTGAATCGAAAATGGGGCTGCGCCTGTGCCAAAGGATTGTTGCCGATTGTTCTCGCTATCCCGTCGGAACCAGTCACATTGCCTCCGTCTGTTAGATAGCTTGTCTCTTTCAAGGCATGGTGAATCTTCAAGTGAACATTGTTCAGTGATGATTTTAGACCCGACGTTCGGGAACAGTCTGTAGAAAGTGCCGGTTTGTCGGACAGCAAAACATCATATGAGCAATAAACTGTATGTCGGAAACCTTTCCTTCAACACCACCGAAAACGACCTGAATGACGCGTTCGCCGCGCATGGCACGGTCACCGAAACCAACCTGATGATGGACCGGGAAACCGGCCGTCCGCGCGGTTTTGGTTTCGTCACCATGAGTTCTGTCGAGGAAGCCAACAAGGCCATCGAGGCCCTGAACGGCAAGGAAATGGATGGCCGCGCCCTTACCGTCAACGTGGCCAAGCCGCGCGAAGAACGCGTGGGCGGCGGCAACGGTGGTGGTTATCGCGGTGGCGGCGGCGGTCGCAATCGCTACTAAGCTGCCAAACTCGTTTTCTAAACACGCCGAGGCCCGGTTTTCCGGGCCTCGATTTTTTGTGCCTGCGCCTGGCGAAGTTTGGGCTAGCGGTTGCTGCAAACGACATCGCTGCGAGTCAGGGTGCGGATGCGCTCCCGACGACGGTCGCGGTGGAACGTCAGTTCGAATGCACTCGGAAGAAGCGACTGCGCTCGTTCGGCTGGATCGTATGGATGAAGGTGCCCGCGACCTCTGTGCCCATGCCCGTCGTTACCAGCGTCCATGGGCCGTTGGCCGAAATGCTGGATTCGATGGCATACGTCGCGCCGGTCGTCACGGGAAATATCAGAATGAAATCCTGGCCTCCCCCATTGGCACGCATACGAAACCGGACTCTTTGGTCGGAAATGTTGGGGGCCTTGGGAGTGGCCGGCGTAATTTCCCAACCGCCTCGGGCGCCAATACGACTGTAGGACTGATCCGGACTCAGCGGCGGCACTTCGATGGCATCCACGGTAACGTAGGCTCCGGCAACGGTGCGCTGTTGGAGATAAATCCTGTCTCCGTCGTTATCGATTTTGAAGTTGGCATGGAGTGGCCCTTGACTGGGATTGCTGTCGCAGAGGACAAGGATGGTCTGGCCCGGTTGGAGAACAGTTCCTGCCGGGAAGCGAAAGCGATTGGCCGGATCCAGCCCGCGATCGATCAACGCGTAGTCGTCCAGCGTAACCGGTTCGCCAGACACGTTGGCGATTTCGACGTAGTCGGGTGTGCCCCTGTTTTCGTCATAGTATGAGCGCTCGTTATCCGAAAGCACTTCGGAGATCTCGATGGGGGCCTGGCCTTGTCCGAAGGCCAGCACATAGAGGTCGCTGCTGCCGGAATCTTCCGAAACTTCGGGCGACTCAGGGAGGTAAGTGGTTTTGTCATTCGCGTCGGTGGCCTCCAGGTAAAACTGGATCGCCGCGCCATCCGGGAGACCATGTTGCAGTACGCCTGAAAACAAACCGTCGGCGGCTTTGCCATCCAGGTGCCGGCCGTCATCGTAAAACAGCACCCGGTGCCAGTAATCGTTCAGAATGTCCACGCGCCGCCAGGAAAGACTGACGCCGAGCACGGCCGAATCATCGTCAGCCTCGGCAAAAAGCCGCACCGGCACATCGGCCGTGAAGTTCTCTGTGTCGAATCCACGGAATTTCAGGTTTGGTGGAATGGGTCCCGTATAAACGTTCGGATTCCCGGGTGTCGCCATCATGGTGGAGGTGAACGCAACGACACCGTCGGCATAGCGGGAGTAGGCGATGTCGGACTTTTGCGGAGGGTAGGTCACACCATCGATCAGAGCACCGCCCGGCGACCGCAATCGCAGCGTCGCGCCGCCATCCGGCAGCCGATAGCCCGTGGCCAGCAAGCCGGGACCGGGGTTGTTGGCGCAGAGAACGAGCTTTCTGTCGGACGCCCGCAGGATTTCCCCCGCTGGAAAAGTGAACGATTCGTTGGTGCCATCCGACTTGATCAATTCCAATTTCCAGCCGGCTAGATTCACGTCCGTCGCCAGCGGGTTGTAAAGCTCGACCCAGTCCGGGTAACGATCGCCGGCGGTTCCCAACAGTGTTTTCTGGTTGGACGACATCACTTCATTGATTACCGGATGCGTCATCCGGCTGCGGTTGAACTGAAGGGACTCGCTCGCCCTAAGTTCCGGTCGATGACCACTCAGGGCCACCCACAGGGCAGTGCGGCCTGAGCCGGCCAAATCCGCTTTGCCGTCACCGTCAATGTCGCCCGCGGCGATGAATTCAGCGGAGGGAACCCGGACCTTCACCGCCTGGCGAAACAGAGATGCCTCTTCATTCCGCGTCAGGACGGTCAGGCAACCGTCGGCAAAACAGGAGACCGCCAGATCGTTGTCGCCGTCCACATCGAAATCACCGAAGGCGAACCCGTTAACCGAAAAATTCACTCCAGGCAACGTGTTCTGCACCGGCACGCCCGGGCCGCTCTGGAATTGGCCACGTTCAAAGGTAGAGCCTTCGTCGCCATAGTAGATGGCGATGCCGGCGTCGAGGCCGACGACAAGTTCGGGATCGTCATCCCCGTTCAAGTCTTCGAGTCGAATTTCACGGGCGCGATACCATCGGTGTGTCTCCAGTTCAGGCGCGCTATAGACGGTTGGCGAAAGCGCGGTTTGAGACATCAAGTGGCCGTCGTTTTCCAGAACACCGATTTCACCGAAAAAGCTGACGCCGGCCAGATCGATGTCGCCATCCTGATCGAAATCACCCGCGGCAAACTGGCGGGTTGCAAAGGCAAAAACGGGGAAGCCATTGGAATAGTTTGCGGCCGGAGCGAAAGAGCCATCCCCGTTGCCCCGAAAGAAAGCGATCCTGGAATCGGCAAAGCTGGTTGCCAGGTCCGCGTCACCATCGCCGTCGAAATCGGCTGCCTTCACCGCCAGGAGGCGCGTGGGCGGCTGGTTCGTTTGCCACGGTATTGCCACCGTCGAATAGGTTCCGAAAGCACCCAGGCCGTTGCCGAGTAGAATCGAGATGGTGCCAGGCGTGCCTTCGTCTCCAAGGTTGGCGGTTACAACATCGAGCTTGCCGTCGCCATTGACGTCCACCGTTTCAAACCCGTTCGGTTGGTTGCCCGTGGGAAACAAGGCCGGCACGGACAACTGCCCGTTTGTTCCACTGAGTCGGACGCTGATTTCCGATGAGGCACGATGCAACTGCAACACGTCCGCCCGCCCGTCACGATTCAGGTCCACGAGAAGCAGCCCGGCCACTTCGCCATCCACCGGGTAGGTTTGGTCCAGTTTTTGGAAGCCGACCGCGTCCGCGCCACAGCCCAGGAGAATCGATACATCGTAGCTGTCCCGATTCACCACCGCGAAGTCGCCGCACCCATCGTTGTTAAAATCGGCGAGTGCAATCTCGCGGGGGCTTCGGCCCACGGGCGCTTCAGTGGAGAGAACGAAGTTCCCTTGCACGTTGCGGTAGGCTTGCACTTTGTCCGCATCGCGGATTGCGATCACGGCATCGTTCCAGCCGTCGCCATCGAAATCTGTCAACTCGGCGTCGCGTGGTTCCCCGTTGACATGGAAACGCTCGACGAGCGTCATGTCGAAGGGCGGTTCAGCGGCGAGACCTCGCCGCGTTTCGAACAGTCAAGCCTGTTGCATCACGCCAATCAGATCCATCTGATGCGTGGCGGCCGGCGCGAAGATCGTTCCGACTTTGAGGGAATCGACGAAGTAAGGGGAAGCGTTTGACAGCTCGGCCTGGTTGCCGAACCACGAGAGGGTGTGGGCGATTTGCAGGGCGCCGTTTGTCTCCGTCCGCAGCAGCCAGATGGCCGGACTCTGCTCGTGAGTCACCGCGAGCGTGTCCTTCACTTCGCCCGGTCGGCGAAACGACTCCAACGAGAAAACCGGTTTCAATTTGCTGCCTTCCAGATTGGGCAAGCCGATTTCAGGCACCGTGCCCATCTTTACAAACGCTCCGCCTCCGGTTCCCCGCAGGTGCAGCACGCCGGTAATGACCTGAGTTGTGCCGTTGGTGCCCTGCGGCGGCAACACTTCATCGGGACCCGCGACCGCCAGGTCGAGAATTCCGTCGCCGTCAAAGTCACCGGCCTCCAGGTTGCGGCCGCGTTTGAATGTTGGCACCAACGAAGGAGCCGCAAAGCCACGAGAAGTCCTGGAAAAGAGCAGCGTCACTACGCCGTCATGGGGCGCCGCTGCTGCCAGATCAGGACGACCATCGCCATTGAAATCCCCGGCGATGATGGCCCGGAGGTCGGACACGCCGCTGGGGAAACTCTGCGGGCCTTCAAATGATCCATCGCCCCGCCCCCAGCCCACGAAGATTTCCCCGTTCAGGTGGCACGTCGCAAAATCGTCATTGCCATCCAGGTCAAAATCCGCCGCGCACACCCAACGCGGCCCGTCCAGCCGTTGGCCGCTGATGGGATCGGTCTGGCCGCTGCCCACCAAAATGGACTGCGACAGGCTTTGCAGGTTTTGGAACAGTTGGGCATGGGCAGAACCGGCCAGGACGAAACCCAGCGACATCGCGGGAAAATACTGACGGGCCAAGGCGAAGCAGCGACGGGTCATAGGCAATTTAGACAAGGTTTTGTTCCAACATGCAACAACCGAAACGGAATGCTGGCGGTTTGTGGATGCGCGCACGAGTGGACACCGCGTCTTTCAGGACGGAGCATCATGGCGTTGATTGGACAGTTCATTCGTCGTTCGCCCGCGTCACAGCAGGGCATCCAGGCATTAAACGCGCTAGCTATGGAAATCTTGCAAAAAGTTTTGAGCATCCCCCGGTTGCACAACAGGTACCCCCCCAGATGCAATTCAAACTGCACCTGGGCGACATGCGGATTGCCATGCGCCACGCCGTTCGATCGGCCCCCGCAAACGAACGCTGCCGGCAAACAAAGCTTTCGCGACGCAGTCAGCAGCGCCAAAAGCTTCGTAATAGAAGGCGTAGGAGTCGACGTGAGGAGACTCTGATTTTTGCCGGGGCCGGTTCGGCGTTACTTCACGAATCCCTGTTCCTTGAGCCAGAAGATCAGGCCTTTGGCCCACGGGTGCGGGTTGTTGAAAGGCGGCTTGTCGGCCAGGCCGATGCCGTGCCGACCCTTTTGATAGATGTGCAGATCGAAGGGCACTCCGTTTCGTTGCAGCGCGGCAGCGAAGTCGAGACTGTTTTCCACTTTCACGCCTTTGTCCTCGACGGTGTGCCACACGAAGCAAGGCGGAGTATCCTTCGTGACCTGTTTTTCGTTCGACAGCAGCTCCACCAGTTCGAGTGATGGTTCCTTGCCCAGTAGATTGTTCTTCGAGCCTTGATGCGCGTTCGGGCCCATCGTAATGACGGGATAGCACAGGATGCCCAAATCGGGCCGGCTGCTCTGGCGCTCGATGGGATCGGCGGCGGCGGGTTTGCCGGCATCGAAATGCGTCACGGCGGTCGAGGCGAGGTGCCCGCCGGCCGAGGAACCCATGATGCCGACGCGTTTGGGATCGATCTTCCAGTCGTCAGCTCGGGCGCGCACGAGACGGATGGCGCGCTGAGCGTCTTCCAACATGCGCGGGTGCCGGTAGCCTTGGGAACCAAGGCGATACCGCAGGACGAACGCGGTGATGCCATGCTGGCTCAAAAAGAGCGCGTAGTCCGGCCCTTCGTGACTGGCCAGACCCCCGTAGCCGCCGCCGGGACAAACGACGATGGCAGCACCACTGGCCTTTTCTGCCGCCGGCAGGTACGTGGTGAGGGTCGGAATGTCGTTGGAAGAGTTGCCGAGCGCGCCCGGGGCGCCACCGGGCCAGAGAGGGAAGGATTCCTGGGCTTGGACGAGCAACGGTAAGGCATAAAGGCAGAGCAGGACCGTGCCGAGTTTCATGGGCGCGAAGGATATGAGATGATTGACGAATTTCACGCTTTTTCGGCGTGTGCGAAACGGAAACTCGGAGGGCCATGCACCCAGCGCCAGCGACTTGGACTGCGGTGGCAAGTTCGACGCGACACCGCTTTGGCACACGCCGCGCGGGTGGAAGTCTCCACGCGCCTCTTCCGTTCGAAAGCGCCGTCGCCGCAACGCTCTGCCGGCGCAGTCCAAAAACTCGCGCCGGAAAGTGCGTTCCAAAAAACGGCTTGCGCCCCAACTCGCGATTGCTAGATTCCTGCCCTCATTTCGGTCCACCCTCGCGGGTGGGCTTTTGTCTTTTGCGTTCGGACTCTACGCCAGGATTGCGTGAAATTATTTAGCGGCAACTCGAATCTGCCTCTGGCCCGCTCCATCGCGGCGTCCATCGGCATCGAACTGGGCAAGGCGACCGTCAGTTCGTTCCCCGACGGCGAGACGTTCGTAAAGATTGAGGAGAACGTGCGCGGTGAAGATGTGTTCCTCATGCAGTCCACCAGTCCGCCGACGAACCATCACCTGATGGAGATGTTCATCATGATCGATGCGCTGCGCCGGGCCAGCGCCTCGCGCATCACGGCGGTGCTGCCGTTCTACGGTTACGCGCGGCAGGACCGCAAGGACCAGCCGCGCGTGCCCATCACAGCCAAGCTTGTCGCCAATCTGCTCGTTGCCGCCGGCGCCAATCGCGTGCTGACAATGGATCTGCATGCCCAGCAGATTCAGGGCTTCTTCGACATCCCGGTGGACCATCTCTACGCCGCGCCGGTGATGTACGAGTATTTGAAGGCCAAGAAGCTCACCGACCTGGTGGTGGTCAGCCCTGATATCGGCGGGTTGAAGATGGCCCACGCCTACTCCCAGGTGCTGGACGCCAGCCTCGCCATCGTGGCCAAGCGGCGTAAGAGCGCCACCGAAGTCGAGTCGATGGCCGTCATCGGCGAGATCCGCGGCAAGAACGTGCTGATGGTGGACGACCTGACGGAGACCGCGGGCACCTTGACCAACGCTGCTTCGCTGCTCTGCAAGCGCGGGGCGAAGAAGATTTTTGCCTGCGTGTCGCACGCGATTTTGAACGATTTGGGAGTCGATCGGCTGCGAAAATCAAAGATTGACGAGCTAATCACGACTGATACTGTTCTCCGCCCCGCCATCGACGGGGTGAAGATTACCACCCTGTCGGTGGCCGGTTTGCTGGGCGAAGCCATCAAGCGAATCCATAGCAATTCGTCGGTGACTTCGCTGTTTGAATTTAAGGGCGGGCGGACCAGTTGACGCTGGGGCGCCGGGCCGAAGCTGATTTAAGAATATGAAATCTGTACCATTGACCGCCTATCCGCGTACCCTGGCCCGCCGTGGCGGGGCCAAGAAACTTCGCGAAGCCGGGCGGATTCCGGCCGTCATCTACGGCGGCAAAACCAAGCCGCAAAGCCTCGAAGTGGATCGCAAGTCCCTCGAAGATCTCATCCATCACTCGGCCTCGGAAAACCTGCTGGTCGATCTGACGGTGGACAAGGACACCAAGGCCAAACGCCTGGCCCTCGTGAAAGAGGTCCAGCACTACCCGCTCACCGGCAAGGTGGTCCACATTGATTTTCACGAGATTTCCGAAACCGAGAAGGTCACAGTGATGGTGCCGGTCGAGCAGATCGGCGAGGCGGCGGGTGTCAAGACAGGCGGCGGCGTGCTCGAACACGTCCTCTTCAAACTCAAGGTGCGGTGCCTGCCCAAGGACTTGCCGGAGGCCCTCATGGTGGACGTAAGCCATCTTGAAATTGGCAAGGCGGTCCACATCGGCGACATCAAGCCGCCGGCAGGCGTTGAGATTCTCGGAGAGAAGCACATTTCCGTGCTCGCGGTCGCGGCGCCGATTACTGAAGCCGAAGAAGCCGCGGCAGCCGCCGCGCCGGGCGAGGTCGAGATGATCAAAGAGAAGAAGGAAGAAGGCGAAGGCGCGGCACCGGCGGCGGGCAAGGCTCCGGCTGCGGCGGGCAAAGCGGCGGCTGCTCCAGCAGCGGCGGACAAAGGCGCGGCCAAGCCCGAAGAGAAAAAGCCCGCCGAGAAGAAAAAGTAAGCGCGTCTCGTCCGCGCGGCTGCGTCCTGCATGGAGAACCTGTATCTCATTGTGGGATTGGGAAACCCGGGACGCGATTACGCCCGCACCCGGCACAACGCGGGTTTCATGGTGTTGGATCGCCTGGCCGAAGAATGGAAGGCCGGGTGGCGTTCGGAAAAGAAGTTTCAAGCGCGCCTGGCCCGCGCGGAACGTGACGGGAAAAGAATCGTTCTGTGCCAGCCGCAGACGTTCATGAACGCAAGCGGCGAGGCAGTCGGCGCGGTCATGGGTTTTCAGAAGATTCCAGCCGGACAATTGCTGGTATCGGTGGATGATGCGGATTTGCCATTCGGTGAACTCCGGTTGCGACCCGGCGGCAGCAGCGGCGGGCATCATGGGCTGGAATCGGTCGAGCAGCATTTGGGCACGCGCGATTACGCCCGGCAGCGGATTGGCATCGGGCGGGACGACCCGGCGGCGCGGCAGATTTCAGGTTACGTGCTCTCGGCCTTCCGTCCGACCGAGCGGGAACTGCTGGAAAAAGTTTTGCAAACGGCCTGCGAACAGATTGAATGCTGGCTGGCCCACGGCCCGGCGCAGGCGATGAACCGGTTTAACGGCGCGATCAAAATTTAGAGACAACGACGAAAGGCAATCGAGTGAAACGATACGAAGGCTTGTTCATTTTGAACACAACGGCGAAGGAAGATGGCATCAAGGAATCCATCGACAAGATTTCCGCGGAGATCACCGCCGCCGGGGGCAAGGTGGAGACGGTGCAGAAGATGGACAAGAAGTCCTTCTCCCGTGTGGCCGACAAGAAGTTCAATGCCGGCTTTTTCGTGAACGTGATTTTCGAGAGCGCCCCCACGGCCCTTGCCGCTTTGCACCATCGCTTCACCATGAGCGATGACGTTTTCCGTGTGCTGTTTACCTTGGCGCCAACGCCCAAACCCGCGAAGTAAACCCGATGCGCCTGCGTGCGCCCCTGACCTATGGCCAGCTTCAACAAAGTCATCCTCGCCGGTAACCTCGTGGCCGACCCGGAATTGCGATACACGCCAAAAGGCACCGCTGTTTGCAAAATCAGGATAGCCATTAATCGCGTCTACACGACCGATTCCGGCGAGAAAAAGGAAGACGTGACGTTTGTTGACATCGACGCCTTCGCGCGCCAGGCGGAGGTGATCAGCCAATATCTGAAGAAGGGCCGCCCTATTCTCGTTGAGGGCAGGCTCCGATACGAGACTTGGGAAGACAAACAAACCAACCAAAAGCGCAGCAAGCTTGGCGTTGTCTTGGAAAGCTTCCAATTTCTCGATTCCGGCAACCGTGGCGAAGGCGGTTCATCCGACGCGCCGCGCTCGCGCCCTGCACCTGCTGCTGCGCCCGCCGCAGCTCCGGTGGGCGGCGGGGACGAATCCGGTCCACCCTCCGAGGACGACGTTCCCTTCTAGGTCGCAAGCCAATTCTCCCTCACCCAACACTTCTCACGCTTTCTTCTATGCCAAAAACTGAAGTCATCCTCACCCACAACATCGTGGGCCTCGGCGGCGAATCCGATCAGGTCAAAGTCGCCGCGGGTTACGCTCGCAACTATCTCTTTCCTCAAGGTCTCGCAGTTCCGTTGACCGGCGCCAACAAACGCCGCCTCGAAGTGCTGCGCCAGCGCCGCGCCGAACGTGAGGCGCACGAGTTCAACACGATGAGCGAACTGGCCAAGAGCATCACCAAGCTTACCTGTGTGGTGAAGGTGAAGACGGGGGACGACGGCAAGGTCTTTGGCAGCGTGACCAATGGCCAGATTGCCGACGAACTCAAACACCAGTTCGACATTGCGCTCGACAAGAAAAAGATTCACCTCGATCACCCGATCCGCGTCCTGGGCGATCACGAAATCGAACTGCGCCTGCATCCAGAGGTCAAGGCGACCCTCAAGGTTAAAGTCGAAAGCATCACGCCGATCGCGGCGCCGGCTGAAACACCTGAAGCCAAACCCGGTGAAAAAGCCGGTCCTCTGAGGACGGAGAAACGGGGCCGTCGTCCCGCCCCTGAAGGCAAGGCAGAAGCCAAACCCGAAGCCAAAGCCAAACCCGAAGGCCAGACCAAACCCGCCGTTCGGGCCAGGAGGCCCGAGCGCCCCGAGAAGCAGAAGTAGTTTGTTGGAACTCATTCCTCCAAGGCAGGCCGCACGGCCTGCCTTTTTTGTTCGCGTGTCTCCGACCCGGCGCGAATCGACGGGGAATTCTGATGCACCAAGTCGAAGACCCGCGCTCCGTCACCAGTCTTTGAACACGCGATCCTGCCGGTTGGTTTTGAGCACGGGTCGGAACGGCATCACCTTCTCCTCACCCTTCAAAGCCTCCAGCAGTTGAATCGCCTGCTGCGGCGTCATCTGGACTGCCTTGCCTTGCGGCTGGGCGTCGCCCTCTTCCTGCTGTTCACCTTGCGCTGGCTTTGGTGAAGTTTGCTGGCCCTCCTTTTTCTCATCGCCCTCTTTTTTCTCCTGTTGGGACGCCTGCTCCTGCTGCTTTTGCTGTTCCTTCCTGGCCTGTTCTTCTTTCTGCTTTTGCTCCTGAGATTGCTGATCCTTGGACTGTTGATCCTTCGATTGCTGCTGATCCTGTTTGGACTGGTCCTTTCGCTCCTTTTTGTCCTGCGGGTCGTTCTTGTTCTGTTGTTGCTGCTTCAACTCCTCCAATTTTCTTTTGACCAGGTCGCGGTTGAACTCCGCATCCGCGTCCTTGGGATCTAACTTCAGCGCACTCTCGTAGCTCCGGATAGCCTGCTCCCAGAGCGGCTGTTTCTTCTGCGGCTCCTGTTCGGCTTCCCCCAGTCGAAATTGCGTGTTGCCGATGTTGTAATATGCCCGCTGCTGCAACGGCACTTCCTGCGTGACGAGCGCGGAGTTCAAGTGCGCCAGCGCTTGTTCGTAGTACTCGTTCTGGAATGCCGCCGCGCCGGCATTGAAGTGGAGCCGCGGATCGTCTGGGTTCGACTTTAGCGATCGCTGGTATTCCTCAAGCGCCCGGTCGTAACGCCCGTCCTGATACTGTTTCAGCGCCTTGCCGGGTCCCGCCCACGCCAGCGCCGGCCACAAGAACAGCGTGATCAGCGCCGCGGCTTTTGTGGCGCTCGAACCGGCGGAAGACGCCTTCGCCCTGACCGTGTTGCGTTCCGGCAAAAACATTTCGGCCAACAATAGCACGATCACCAGCCCCAACAACCATTGATATCGTTCATGCTGCCGCTTGATCTTTTGCGATGTGAGGTCGCTCTTCGGCAGCGGTGCCAGGCCCCGTTCGTAGAGAATGTTCATCGTGTCGGCGCCGCTGAGCAGCCGATAGAAGGCGCCTGTTTCCTGCGCGATATCGCGCAATAGAGACTCATTCAAGCGCGACTTCACCGCGTTGCCATCTGCGTCCTTGATGAACTCGGTGCGTCCCTGGGTGTCCGTGATACGCAGGAGCTCACCATTGGCCGTGCCTACGCCGATGGTGAAGATGCGCAGTCCGTCTTTGCCTGCTGACCTGGCTGCTTCCAGCGCGTTCCCTTCGTTGTCCTCGCCGTCGGTAAAGAGGACGAGGACCTTGTGATTATCATTGCCCTCCTTGAAGGCGCTCTTGGCCGCGGCAATGGCTTCGGATAATGCGCTGCCGCCCTGGGGAATAATATTCACGTCGAGTGCCTCCACGCTTTGACGAAATGCCTCGTCGTCGAGTGTCAGCGGGCACTGCAGGAAGGCGCTGCCGGCGAACGCGACCAACCCAAGCCGGTCGTTTCTAGCCAGTCGCTTCAAGTCAAGCGCCGCAAGCTGGGCGCGGCGCAGGCGATTTGGCGCCACGTCGGTAGCCAGCATGCTTTTGGAGGTGTCTATGGCCACGACTATGTCCAGCCCGCGGGATCGAGCTTCCTCCCAACTGAACCCGATCTGCGGCCGGGCCAGCGCGACAATGACCAGTGCCGCAGCGATGATGATCAGAATCACACGCGCTCTTTGCCGTTTGGCGGAAACACCCACAGTCAAGGCCGCCAGCAACCTGGCGGCAACGAATTGCTCGACCAGTCGCCGTTTCGCCCGTACGGCCCACCAAAAAAACACCACCAACGCCGGCACAACAACCAACAAAAACCAGAGGAGATGTGGATGCTCAAAGCTCATCGCCGATGTTCGATTTCAAATCTTCAATTCTCAATCCCATTCATCACGGCAGCTTCCTCCACACCGTATTCGCCAGCAGTACTTCGAGCAGCAGCAGCCCGAGACCCGGCACAACGGCCCAATGGAACAATTCCTTGATGTGGACGTATTTCTTTGTCTCGACCTCCGTCTTCTCCAGCGTGTCGATGCGTTCGTAGATTTTGCGCAACGTGTCGCTGCTGTCCGCGCGAAAGTATTCGCCGCCGGTTTTCTGGGCGACGGCGGTCAGCGTCTTTTCGTCGATGTCCACTTCCGCGCGCGCATATTGCTTCTGCCCCGTGAACGGGTTGATGCCGCGCGGGACGGGCGCGGTGCCCTGCGTGCCGACGCCGATGGTATAAACCTTGATGGCCAACGCCTGCGCGGCCTCGGCGGTGGTCAGCGGCGGAATCTTGCCGGCGTTGTTCACGCCATCGGTCATCAGGATGATGATTTTGCTTTTTGATTTAAGTTCGCGCAGCCGGTTGATGGCCGCCGAGAGGCCGGAGCCGATGGCGGTGCCATCTTCGATGGTGTGCAGTTCCAGCCGGTCGATGTTCATTTGCAGAAAGTCGTGGTCCAGTGTCAGCGGCGCGGCCACATAAGCCTTGCCCGCGAACGCCACCAGCCCGATACGATCTCCCGGTCGCTTATCGACGAACTTCTTCAACACGTCTTTGGCAATCACCAGACGGTTGACCCGTTGCCGGTTCAGTTCAAAGTCTTCTGCTTCCATGCTACCAGACAGATCGATGGCCACTACGATGTCGATGCCGCTGGCCTTGACCGCAGTTTCACTCTCGACGAACTGCGGCCGGGCCAGCCCGATGGTGAAGAGCGCCAGCGTCAGCCAGCGCAACGCGGCCAGCGCGCGGCCAGCGCTGGAACGGCTGATGTTCGCCACACCACTTACGAGTTGCACGGACGAATACAGGAACGCCGCTGGCTTGCCCTGGCGCCCACGCCACCACGCTGCGACTGGCAGGAGCAGCAGGAGCAGCAGGAACCAGGGATGGGCGAGGGTCAGCGGCATGTATGATTTACGATCTGCGATTTACGATTTCGGCGGCACCGGCCGGCGCGGAGGCTGAGGGGAGGGGTGGCGGTGATTTTGTGACGGGATCGAACTGTGTTTCGTCCACGAGACGCAGGGCCGCATCATGAAGCTGCCGCAGCGTCGTTTCGGTCGGCTCGAAGCGGGCGAACTTCACCAGATCGCAGCTTTCCAGGAACGTGCCGAGGCTTTGCTTCTGGTCAAGGGTCAGATGCGGGCTGGTCCGAAGCTCAACAAGGAATTCCTCCGTGGTTCGTTCCGGTGCGCGAAGGTTGAACCGTTCTTCGAGATAGATGCGCGCCGTATTAGCAACCAAGGTGCAGAAGCGGTTCGGGTCGCTGATGAACTGAAGGGCTTCGGCGAGCCGTTGCTTGGCGCGGACATTCGGCGGAACCACGGGAAGCAGCGGTGGCAACGCATGTTTCTTCCGCAGGAGCAACCAGGTGGTTACCGCCGCTGCGATGAGGATGAGAACCACCAATGTGATCCAAAGCCATAGCCACTCGTTCGGAATCTCCAGGGGCGGCTTGATGCCACGAATGTCGTTCGTGTTTGCGGCGGATTGGAGTTGTGTGGCGAGGTTCGTCTTTGTCATCCGCGCAGCCTCCGCTTTTCCCGCGTCTCGAAGAAACGGCCGAGCGCAGCGCCGTAGGGTTGGCCGGTGAGCAATTGGATCGCGTCGATGTTCGCCGAGCGGAACATCCGCGCCAGTTCTGAGTGTGCCCGCGTTTGCCGCTCCTTGAACGCGGCGCGATGGCGCAGAACGCTCGTGTTGACCTCCACCACTTTGCCCGTCTCCGCGTCTTCCAGAATCAAGCGGCCCAAGGCGGGCAGTTCCAGTTCAAAGCGATCTGTGATATGGACAGCCACGACATCGTGTCGCCGGTTGGCCTGACGCAGCGTTGCCTGGCAACCCATCGACATCAGCGAACTGCCGGCGCTGGGCCGACCGCGCCGGACGCCGCCGGTGACGGGATTGGCCGCGCTGCTCTCGTCGAGAAAATCCGAGATGACCACCGCAATGGCCTTGTGTGACGTGACGCGGCTGAGAAACTGCATCGCCGTATTCAAATTGGTCCCTTTGCGCTCCGGCTCGTAGAAGAGGATCTCGCGGATGACGCGCAGAACGTGCTTTCGGCCTTTCTTTGGCGGCATGTATTTCTCGACCTCATCGGTGAAGAGAATTAGCCCCACCTTGTCGTTGTTGCGAATGGCGGAGAAGGCCAGCACGGAGGCAATCTCCGCCGCCAGTTCGCGCTTGGCCTGATCGCCTGACCCGAAGAGGCCCGAGCCGCTCAAATCCACGATGAGCATCAGCGTCAGTTCGCGTTCTTCGACGAACTTCTTCACGAACGGATGGTTCATGCGCGCCGTGACGTTCCAATCGATGGCGCGCACTTCGTCGCCAGGCTGATACTCGCGCACTTCCTCGAAGTTCATGCCCTGGCCCTTGAAGACACTGTGGTATTGGCCGCCGAGGGTCTCGGTCACGAGCCGGTTTGTGCGCAGCTCGATCTGACGGATCTTCTTGAGAATTTCGCGAGGGATCATGGGTTCCTGCTGAAAACTTCGAATGCGCCGCGACGGTTCATCGCGGTGACGCGTTCAACCGGGCGTCAGAATGGCCCGCTCTCTCTGTGCGACAGACGTTCATTGTTTGCCCTGAACCTTCCAGACAAGCCTCGTTGACTGAAGGGTCCTTCTTCATAGCTCCGCTAACGCTTGGTACTCAAGCTTCCGTTTCCTTTGGGTCAGGAGCATCCCCGAACCTGAAATGCAAGCGGTTATTCACGCTCAAGGACTTGGGAAAGCTGCCGATCCGATTGGCGAGAAGCGCTCGCCGCTCGCGCCTCAGGCCAGAGCTGCCTGTGCCGCATTGGCTTTGTTGATGAAAGCGCGTCCGTCACTATTGCCTTCCCGCTTGATACTCGACATCCGGCGAGGAATCGAATTCCCGACATTCCTGGCGCTCTGGTGTGCAGTGCTGACGGTTGGGTTGATGAAGGATGCGGTGGCTGAGGAAGGCGGTCCATTGGCAAAGGACATGGAAAGCCTGATGAGCATGTCTCTCGACCAGTTGCTGGAGGTGGATGTCAACAAAGTTTATGGAGCATCGAAATATGAGCAAAAGATTTCGCAAGCTCCCGCGTCGGTCACGATCGTTACCAGTGACGAGATTAAGAGACAGGGATACCGCACGCTCGCTGAAGTGCTCCGCGGGGTGCGCGGGCTGTACGTGACGGGAGATCGCGCCTATTCCTACCTGGGCATCCGCGGCTTCGGCCGACCGAGCGATTACAACTCTCGCGTGCTTGTGCTGGTGGATGGCCACCGCCTCAATGACAACATCTATGACGGTGCGTTGTTGGGAACGGAGGCCATCCTGGACGTGGACTTGATCGAGCGTGTGGAGGTCATCCGCGGGCCGAGTTCTTCAATCTACGGCGACAATGCGTTCTTTGGTGTTATCAACATCAGCACCCGGCCTGGGGTGAAATATGATGGCGTAGAAGCATCAGGGGAGGCAGGCGGCTTTGACACCTATAAGGCTCGCTTGAGCTACGGGAAGCTTTTTACCAATGGCCTTCACTTGGTACTGTCTGGATCGTGGTACGAGAGCGCGGGCGAACGGCGGCTTTATTATCCCGAGTTTGACACGCCAGCGTCCAACAATGGGATTGCCCAGAATTCCGACGACGACCGATACTACAAACTGTTCGGCAAACTCGCGTATCATGACTTCACCCTGACGGCAGCCTGGAGTGATCGCACCAAGAACATTCCCACCGGCTCGTTTACGACCTTGTTCAACGATGGTGGTCAGTTGACCAAGGACCGGCTCTCATATGTAGATCTAAAATATGAGCGGAGCTTTCGAGATGAACTGACATTGCTGGCGAAGGCGTATTTCGATTCGTACAAGTACATCGCGGATTATCCCTTCAATACCGCTCCGGCTGGCAATCCCATTGTCAGGGTACTGAACCGTGACGTGGCTTACGGCGATTGGGCCGGGATGAATCTCCAGTTGACCGCGCCGCTGGGAGAGCGTTTCAGGGCGGTGGGAGGAGTTGATTTCCGCGCTGATGTCCGCCAGCACCGGGTCAACTATGACGTCAGCCCAAGAACGCTCTATCTCGACACCGATGCGTCGTCGCGGAACGCGGGCGTTTACGCGCAGGGAGAGTGGGCGATCCGAACAAACTTGTTGTTAAGCGGCGGCGCGCGTTTTGATTACTACGAAACCTTTGGCGGCACCGTAAACCCACGAGTGTCGTTCGTTTACTCTCCGTGGACCGAAACCACTTTCAAGCTGCTCTATGGCCAGGCATATCGCGCTCCGAACTCCTACGAAACGTTTTACGGCAGCCTGGATCCGGAGACTATCCGGACCTACGAGGTGGTGTATGAACAAGGGCTGCCGGCGAAACTTCGGTTCAGCACTTCGGCTTACTATTATCAACTTGACGATCTGATTTCAGAAAACGCCGGTGTGTTCCAAAATCTCGGCGAGGTAAGCGCCAAGGGCCTCGAGATGGAATTGGAAGGAAGGTATGCGCGTGGACTGACGGCGCGGTTGAGCTACGCGCTACAGCGTGCCGAAGACGACAACTCCGGCTCCGAGTTGAGCAATTCACCTCGGCACCTGGCCAGGGGCAATCTCATCGTGCCCTTGTACGAAGATAAAATCTTTGCCGGGTTGGAACTTCAATACACTGGACGAGTCATCACCGAGGCTCGCAGGCACGCGAATGATTACTGGCTCGCGAACTTCACGTTATTCAGCCAGAAACTGGCGCCTGGGCTGGAGGTGTCCGCTTCGATTTACAATCTCTTCGACGCGCGGTACGAACACCCGGCTTCAACGGCGCACTTGCAGGACACCATCGAACAACCGGGCCGCAGTTTCCGCGTGAAGCTGACCTACAGGTTTTGATGTGGAGTGATGAAGAGGGTCCTTACATCATCTTCCAGAGAACAGCGTGTGAACGCGAATGGCGTGGGTCGCGCGGCAAAATGGCTGGCTATCCTGCTGCTGCTGTTTCGCGGCCTGTTAAGTGCCGCTGAAGCGCCGCAGTCGTTGGAGTACCAGGTCAAGGGGGCGTTCTTGGTCAAGTTCGCCATGTTTGTGGAGTGGCCGGTGAAGACTTTCCCCGACGCGAAAACGCCCATTACCATCGGGATTCTCGGCCACGATCCATTCGGCAGTGAGTTTGAAACGGCGCTAGGAAAGGAAGTGGCTAACGGAAGACCGTTCAACCTGAAACGATTCAAAAGCCCCGAGGAGCTTGCTGACTGTCACATGCTCTTCGTCAATGCTTCGGAGAGCGAGCGGTTGCCCGAGATATTAAACGCCATCCGTAACAAGGCAGTCTTGGTCGTTGGCGATCATGAACGGTTCGCCCATCGCGGAGGAATGGTCAATTTCATCAAGGAAGGCGGTAGGGTGCGTTTTGAAGTGAACACGGCGGCAGTCGAGGCCAGCGGCCTGAAGATCAGCGCCAAGCTGTTGCAGGTGGCAAAGCCTGTCACTCCCGACGTCGCGAAAGGAAAACCCTGATATGAAAAGTATTTGGAACCGGGGGATCCGGGTGAAGCTGATGGTGATCGTGATGATCACGAGTTGCGCCGCGCTGTTCCTGGCGTGCCTCGCGTTCGTGGTGAACGACATCTTCAGCTACCGCGATGTGATGCTTCAGGACTTGTCCACGCGGGCCCAAATCATCGGCAACAACAGCACGGCTGCGTTGGGTTTCGACGAACCCAAACCAGTCGAGGAAATCATGGCGGCACTAAGCGCCGATCCGCATCTGGTGGCTGCTTGCGTCCTGAACGCGAACGGCGAGGTTTTTGCGCAGTATCGCCGGGCGAACTCCATTGAGGCGCTTCCAAATCGCCTGACCTCGCGAAATTCGTGGTTCACTTCGGAATGTCTCTATTTGTTCAGCGATATTATTTTCAACGGCCGAAAAATCGGAACGGTCTTTCTTCAATCGGATCTCCAGCGCCTTCGTAACCGCGTGAAAGGTAATGCTCTGATCACAGCTTTGGTCATGGCCGCCGCGGCGGCGATTGCATTTCTATTGTCGGCGCGCTTGCAGCGGGTCATTTCAGATCCGATCACTGGTTTATCTGCGGTCGCCGTTCAGATTGCGCAGGAGAAGAACTTTTCCGTTCGCGCGAACAAGCCGAGTGATGATGAATTGGGCCGTCTGGTGGAAGCGTTCAACGAGATGCTAACCCAGATTCAGGGGCGCGACCTTGCTCTGCGCAAGGCCCAGGACGAATTGGAGCGCCGCGTGGAAGAGCGGACTCGTGAATTGGTGGCAGCCAATGCCAGGCTGAATGATGAAATTGAGACACGCAAGCAGTCCCAGCGTGAATTGGAGGCGATGCAGCAGAAATTGATGGAAACTTCCCGGCAGGCTGGTATGGCGGAAGTGGCGACCGGCGTGCTTCACAACGTGGGCAACGTGTTGAACAGCGTTAATGTGTCCGCCACGGTTCTCCAGGAACAAATCCAAACATCAAAACTTTCCACACTGCTGATGACGGCAGATCTTCTGCGCGAGCGTTCGGCGGATTTGGTCGATTTTCTCTCGAACGATCCGAAGGGCAAACTTGTGCCTCAGTTCATCATCAAACTTTCGGCGCATCTGGCGCGTGAGCAGGAGAACGTTCTCAAGGAACTGTTGGCGCTGGCCAGGAACATCGAACACATCAAAGAGATCGTGGCGATGCAGCAAAGCTACGCGCGGGTCTCCGGTGTCATAGAATTTCTACCGCCTGCGCAGTTGGTGGAGGACGCTTTGCGGATGAGCGAAGCGAGCCTGGCACGGCATCGGGTTCAGGTGATCCGCGAGTTTGCCCAAGTGCCCGAAGTGGCCATCGATAAGCACAAAGTGCTGCAGATTCTCGTCAATTTGATCAGCAACGCGAAACATGCGCTGGATCACGCTGACGTGGTGGAGAAACGATTAAGAATAAATGTTTCGATGGCTGATCCAAATCGGGTGAAGATCGCGGTGCAGGACAATGGAGCGGGCATTTCGCCGGAGAATCTGACCCGGATTTTCCGGCACGGCTTTACGACCAAGAAGGAAGGACACGGCTTCGGGTTACACAGCGGGGCTCTTGCAGCGAAGGAAATGGGAGGCAGCCTTCGGGTTCACAGCGATGGCGTTGGAAAAGGGGCCGAATTCACCCTTGAATTGCCGGTCAATCAGAGCATCAGGGCTGCCGCGTAGGCTGTGGAGTTCGGTCATGCGAGTTGCGTTGTTGTCCCGTTGATGGACAGACAAGACACAAAGTGTCGGCAAGTTGGGCGATCAAACACGTAAGGGGCGTGAATCCCGATTAACAAGGTTGGGTACGCAAAAAGCTCATGGAGTCGCGGTTAGTCAGGCGAAAGCCGGGAAATAATGAAAACCTTGCGAACCACCATCCTCGCAGTCGTCACGCTGGCTCTTAGTGTGACGCAAGCGAAAGCCATTCTTGGCGGACCGGGTATCGTCATCGTTGTTCCCCCCTTACCGCAAGTGGCTTTGGTCGGATGGGATATCACTTTTAGTGTGGTTGCTACCGGCCCGGGCACGCTTACCTACCAATGGCGGCATGGCAACACGCCTATTCCAGGCGCCACCAACGACACGCTTGCGCTCTACGACGTGCAAATTCGCGATGCGGGCGCCTATGTGGTGAGAGTTTTCCGCGGCACCCAGGGCATCGATTCATTGCCGGCAATTCTGACGGTTGCCGGCGTCTCCGTGCAGGACTTGACGGGGCCCGCTTTGAAAGTGACGTCGCATCAAGGCACTTTCGTGCGCACCGATGTGAACCTCGTTACCTTCACAGGCACGTCCAGCGATGATGTGGGAGTTGCGTCCATTTCCTGTCAACGCAACGGTAACTCGTGGTCGCCAGTGCCCGTGGCCAACAGTTGGAGTTTCGACAGCCCGCTGGATCCAGGCACTAATGAATTCCTCTTTCAGGCCGTCGACCTCGTGGGGAACGCGTCGGCGATCCAGCGGGTAGTGGTTTTTCACACGGTCACTCAGCTGCTCAATCTGACGATTTTGGGCGAAGGATTGGTGAGTGGAGCAGCCAATGGCCAGCCATTGGAAATTGGCCAGACCTACTGGCTGATGGCGACGCCGAAACCGGGAAACTATTTCTCGAATTGGATAGCCGATGGAGTGGCTGTCTCAAGTCCGACACTCAGCTTTGTTATGCAGTCGAACACCGTGATCCAGGCCAACTTTGTGGCCAACTCTTTCCTGGGTCTCCAAGGTACCTATTCTGGCTTGTTTTACGACACGACTCTTCCGGCTCACGAGTCGTCGGGATTTCTGACCTTCAAGCTGACGGACAAAGGGCAATTCACCGGCAAAGTCACTCTGGCGGGTACGTCGTTTTCCATCGGTGGTCAGTTTGGCCTGGATCTGCGCGCGCACACGATCATCAACCGCGCATTGCCGAGCCTTCCGATTGTGGTCGATCTCCAACTCGCGAGTGGATCCGATCAGGTTACTGGTTTGATCAATAACGGAATCCAGACCGTCCCGTTGGACGGCTACCGTTCTGGGTTTCATGCGATGCTGAACCCGGCAACCAACTTCGCCGGCAAGTACACTTTCATATTCTCGGGCTGCGCGGACCCCTCTGTCAGTCCGATGGGGCACGGTCATGGCGTGCTCACGGTCAGCCAAGCGGGCAGCGTCCAGTTCAAGGGTGTGCTCGCGGAAGGCGCAGTCGCCACAGCCAACGTTCCTCTCGCCGCGAGTGGACAATGCGCGTTTTATCTTCCGCTCTATCGGGGCAAAGGCTCGCTTTTCGGCTGGATGACGCTCGCCGAAGGCAACACCAGCGATGTCCACGGCCTCTTCCTGTGGACCAAACCGGGCATGGCCGGAGCCTTCTATGCCGCAGGCTTCGCCCGCGAAATCACGGCCCGAGGCTCCCGCTATACAGTGCCAGCCAAGGGCGCGCCGGTGCTCGACTTCAGCAATGGCCTGGTCGTGCTCGAAGGCGGCAACCTCACGTCGCAGATGGCAAAGGACGTGGTCCTGACTCCACTTAACAAAGTTACACTCGTTTCGACCAATACCGATAAACTGGCGCTCACCCTGAGCACTTCATCCGGGCTGATCAGCGGCAGTTTCATCAACCCACAGACCCTGAAAAAGAGTCCTATCAAAGGCGTCATCCTGCAGAAACAAAACGCCGGAGCTGGGTACTTCCTTGGAACCAACCAGGGTGGCGCGGTTTTTCTGGGACTGCCCGCCGATTACCCCTTGTTCACGCCCTGAAGTGGCACGACTTTCGCCGGAGAATCAGGCTTTGACCCGCCTTGCTGTTTCCTTCTCGTCTGCCAAAAAGAAAGTAATGCATCAGCGGCTTCAGCCGATGATCCAGTACGCGGACGAACAATAGATTTACGTGCAATTACGAACAGCTTTGTTATCCGTCGGTGAGTTGTAATGCCGGCCAACGCAGTTATGCCATTCATCGACCTTCCTGCCAACCGTCGTGTCCTGATCATCGACGACAATCCGGCGATTCACGAGGATTTTCGGAAAATCCTGTGCCCGGCGGTTCCCGCCGAGACGCTGGATGAGGACGTGGCCGCGATTTTTGGCAAGCGGCCGGAACCGATCCACTCGATGGGTTTTGAGATGGACTCCGCTTTTCAGGGCCAGGAAGGACTTGAGAAGGTGCGGGAAGCCATCAATCGGGAACGCCCTTACGCTCTGGCTTTCGTGGATGGCCGCATGCCGCCCGGTTGGGATGGCGTAGAGACCATTGCCAAAATTTGGCAAATCTCTCCCGATCTTCAAATTGTGATCTGCACCGCCTATTCGGACTACTCGTGGGACGAGATCGTCAAGCGGCTTGGCCAGAGCGACAGTCTGGTGATACTCAAGAAACCATTCGATAATGTAGAAGTGTTGCAACTGGCTCACGCCATGACCCGCAAGTGGACTTTAAATCAACAGGCGCGGTTTCACGTGGCACAACTCAATCGCTTGGTGGAAGAACGGACGATCGAGCTTCGAGAATCGAACGAACGCCTCATCGTCGCGAACCGACGCCTGGAAAGCGCTCTCGACAAGGCCAATCGCAACGCACGAGGAGCCGAAGTTGGCAAGAAGGCAAAAACGAATTCATGGCAGGCATAACCGGCAATGCTTTCATCGGCGGCGCATTTCAAGAGTTCTGAGTTCGCGTTTGCAGCCGGCGGATCAAAAAGTCAAAAATCCAGGCACTCGCGCACAGTCTTGGCGAGGAGAGGAGGGGCGTAGGGCTTTTGGAGGAACATAGCGTCGCGCAAACCGATTTCGCTGCCCATCACGTCGGCACTGTAGCCGCTGGTGTAGATCACCTTTAGCTCGGGCTTGCGGGACCTTAGTTTTTCAGCCAGTTCCCTGCCGGTCATGCCTTCAGGCATGACCATGTCCGTGAGCAAGAGATCGATTTTGCCCGGGTGCTGCTCCCAGATTTTAATCGCCTCGGCCCCTGTTCCTGCTTCGAGGACTTCGTATTGGTAATCTTTGAGAATGACGCGGGCGAGTTCGCGGAGGACCGGCTCGTCTTCCACCAGCAGAATGGTTTCATGGCCACCTTTGACTGCGGGTCTCTGTGGCGCGCGTTCGAAGGTGGTGTCGAAGGACTTTGAACTGGCGGGCAGGTGAATGACAAAAGTGGTGCCGGCGCCTAGTTCGCTTTGCACGTCGATCCAACCATTGTGTTGTTTGACGATGCCATAGACGGTGGCCAGACCCAGCCCCGTGCCCTTGCCTACTTCCTTGGTGGTGAAGAAAGGTTCAAAGATGCGGCCGAGGGTTTCCTTGCTCATGCCGGTGCCGTTGTCGGCCACGCTCAGACGGACGAACTGGCCGGGATGAGACTCCGGGTGAAGCTGCACGTAGGTGTCGTCGATGGCTACGAGCGTAGTGGCGATGCGGAGCCGGCCGCCCTTCGGCATGGCGTCGCGGGCGTTGACCGAGAGGTTCATGATGATCTGCTCGATCATCCCGGTGTCGGCCTCGATGGCGGGCAGTGCGGCTTCCAGATTCGACTCGAGGGCGATGTCGTCGCCCAGGAGCCGTTGCAGCATCTTGCCGAGGTTGGCGATGACTTTGTTGAGGTCGAGCACCTTGGGCTGCATCTTTTGCTTGCGGCTGAACATCAGAAGTTGCTGCGTGAGATTGGACGCGCGTTTGGCGGCGGTGGAGACGAGCTTTAGCGGCTCCGCCAGGTTCGGCTGTTCGGCGCATTGGGTGACCAAACGATCTGTGTGCCCCTGGATGATGGTCAGAATGTTGTTGAAGTCGTGGGCGACGCCGGCCGCGAGCTGGCCGATGGACTCCAGTTTTTGCGCGTGGCGAAGTTGGGCTTCGAGATTTAGCCGCTCGGTGATGTCCGCGCCGTAGCAATGCACCGCCTGACCGGCGATGATGGGCACGAACGACCAGGCCACCGTGCGCCCGTTCAACTGGATGTGCTGGGAGGGTTTGCTGCGGCCTTGCTGGAGGCATTCGTGCGCGAGCGCCGCAGCGTTGCGCGGGAGAATGGCCTCGGGGTCGGACACATTGAGCTGCCGGGCCATTTCGCGCGCGGCATTGTTCATGTAGGTGAGCGTGCCGTCGGCAGCCAGTTCCATCACGGGATCCGGACTGAAACGAGGGAACGCTGCGAGCTTTTGGATTTCAGCCTCGGCGCGCTTGCGCTCGGTGATGTCGCTCAAGGTACCAGAGATGCCGAAAGCACTTTCGTTGCCGTTAAGAATTGGTTGGGCGTAAACCTCCATCCAGCGGAAAGTGCCATCCGCCGCCACATAGCGTGTTTCATCGCGGCAATAGATCATTTTCCGATCGATCACCTCGCGCATGATTTCGCTGTGGCGCTGTCGGTCGTCGGGATGGATGTAATCGGCGAAGCACTTGCCGAGGGTTTCGCCGATCTTGAATCCGGTGATTTCTCCCCATGCCCGGTTGAGGAAAGTCCAACGGCCTTCCTGGTCGAGTTGGAAGATAACTTCCTTGATGCTTTCGACCACCGCCCGGTATTTGACTTCACTGGCATCGAGCGCCTCGGCGGAGCGCTTGCGTTCGATGCAGAGCGCGATGCCGTTGGCAACAGAGGCCATCTCCTGGAGGATCGTTTCCGTCATAGGCCCTTTGGAAAAAATCGACATCAAGCCGATGAGGCGGTCCTCGAGCATCAGTGGATAACCGGCGTAGGCGGCGATGTCTTCGCGTTTGATCCAGTCCCGGTCGGCCACCCGCGGGTCGTTGAGGAGGTTGTTAATCAGGATGGGACGCCCTTCGGAAACCAACTTAATCTCGATGGCGACTTTGGGCTGTTTGTTGCTCAGTGGTCCCGGTTCTTCGAGGGCGCCTGCGCTGGCGTACAACTGGAGCTTGTTGTCGTCGCGTTGGTAAATCCAAAGCCGGGCCAGCGCTGCATTCAAGTAATGCACCATCGCAGTGGAGCAGCGATGTAGGATGGTTTCGAGTGAATCGCGGCGTGTAAGGGCCAGTCCGACGTCTTCGCCGAAAGCGGCCAGACGCGCTTGGTCGGAAGCGGCGCGCTCGGTGGCCCGCCGGCGTTCAATGGCATAACGGATGGAGCGTTCGAGCAGACCGGAGTCCAGTCTGCCCTTGACGAGGTAATCCGCCGCCCCGGCCTTCATGGCTTCGATGTCAATCTCGTGTTCCCCCTGACCGGTTAGAAGAATCACGGGTGCGCGACAGCCGCGATCCAGGGCCGCGCGGAGCAGTTCGACGCCGTTTTGCGCGCCCAGCCGATAGTCCACCAGGCAGACATGGTGTTGATTGCGGGCCATGGCGTCCAAGCCACTGGAGAATGTCTTCATCCAGTCGATCTGGACGCGCTGGACGCCGAACTCGGCGAAGAGATCGCGCGCCAGGATGAAGTCGTCCTCGTCATCTTCGACGAGCAAGACTTTCAGGGGTTCACCTGGCGAGATGGCTTCCACTACGGCCTCTTGACGGGCAATTCCACGATCTCGAACCAGTAGCGGCCAATGACCTTCATGACCTCCACCAGCGAATCAAAGGAGACGGGTTTGGAGATGAACGAATTGGCGCCCAACTCGTAAATGCAGCCGATGTCGGTGTCAGCTTTAGAGGTGGTCAGCACGACGACGGGGATTTTGCGCAGTTCCGGATCGGCTTTGATTTCCTTTAGCGCCTCCCGACCGTCCTTTTTCGGCATATTCAGATCGAGCAGAATCAATCCAGGCCGGGGCGAGTCGGTCAGTTGAGTGAATTTGCCGCGGCGCTTAAGGTAATCGAGCAGTTCCTCGCCGTTCTCGACGAAGTGCAGATCATTGGCGAGGCGACATTCAGTAAGCGCGTCCTTGGCCAGCAAACGATCGTCAGCGTCGTCGTCGGCCATGAGAATAACGATGGATTTGGAGGAGGTCATCAAGGGGCAAGCTCCTTTTTAGGATGGCGAACGGGGACGGTCACGATGAACGTCGCGCCTTCCCCAGGTTTACTTTTGGCGTTGATTGTGCCGCCGTGGCGATCTGTGATGCGCCTACAGACGGCCAGCCCGACGCCGGTGCCTTCGTACTCGTTACGACCGTGAAGTCGCTGGAAGACGGCGAAAATCTTATCGAGGTATTTCTCATCGAAGCCGATGCCGTTGTCCTGAATCGTCAGTTCGCATTGCTCGGAATACGGGTCTTCCTCGGGCGTGCTGGCGAAGGGGCTTTTGAGGATGCGGCCCTGGATGCGAATGAGCGGCTGGGCGTTTGGCGGCTGGAATTTGAGCGCATTGCCGATGAGGTTTTGCAGCAACTGGCGCATCTGGAGCGGATCGCCTTCAATGGTTGGCAAGTCTCCAACCTCGACCTTCGCCTTGGTCTGCTCGATGCGCACCTCCAAGTCGCTGAGAACGCCTTTGGCGACGGCGTTCAGGTCCACTGGCATGAAGGGCTGCGAGGCGCTAATGACCCGCGAGAAAGTGAGCAGGTCGTTGATGAGCGTCTGCATCCGCGCGGCGGCGCTTTGCATCCGCTCCAGGTAGTCGCGACCCTCCTGAAGGTTCACCGCATCGCACTTGCCCTTAAGCCGGTCGCCAAACGCCTGGATTTTCCGGAGTGGCTCCTGTAAATCGTGGGAGGCGACATAGGCGAACTGCTCCAACTCGGCGTTCGAGCGGGCCAATTCGGCGGCCTTGCGGTTGATGGCCTCCTCGGCGCGCTTGCGCTCGGTGATGTCCTTGAAGATAACCACCGCGCCGATGTCCCGATCCTTTTCCTTGATCGGCGTGCGAACGTATTCGGCAGGGAAACTGGAGCCATCTTTGCGGTAGAAAATCTTGTGATCGCCGGCCTCGTTCTCGGCATCCTTTGCCGGCGTCTCGTCCCCGGCAGCGGGACGGTGGAACACTTCGCCTTCAGACTTGCCGACCAGTTCCTCCACTTTCCAGCCGGTGATTTTGGCCGTGGCCGGATTGACGAACGTCGTCCGTCCCTGAAGATCAAGTCCGTAGATGCCTTCACCAGCTGAATTCAAAATCGACTCGTAACGGCGCTGGAGTTTTTGCAGCTCCTGTGTGCGGGCCTGGACGTGCAGTTCCAGCACGTCCTTGGAGCGTTCCAGTTCCTTGGCTTGCTGCGCCATCACGCGCTCGGCTTGCCGGCGATCGTTCAGTTCCTTTTGCAACTGGGCGTGTGAGGCGGCGAGCCGGTTGGTGCGTTCTTCAACCTTCTTGTCAATGTCCACCGAGAGTGTTTTCAGTTCGCTTTCGAGCCGTTCGCGTTCGGTACGCTGCCATTCGCTTTCCTTTGTGGCTTCCTCCAGCTCTGCAGCCAGTTCGGCGGTCTTGACGAACAAGCGCCGGGAGCGATGGCGCCACCACAGCGCGATCATCAGGGTCACGACGAACAACCCGACCATGCCGAACGCTGTGGCGGTGGACAGCCGCCGTGCCCAAGATTGGACTTCGTTCATTACTGCGGGAGCGGTCGTGGCACCCCCGGTCGGACGGGCCGTCTGCGCGTTGGAGGACTGAGTCAGACGATCCAGGTTTCGGCTGCTTTCCAGGAAAAACCAGACGCTTCCCACAATGATGCCCCCGAGCAGCACCGCTCCGAAAAAGAACAGGACCTTTCCGGTCGATGATTTCCGGGGCGGCGGGGCGTCTAAGCTGTTCTGCGTCAAGATTGCGGTATCGCTCACTCCGGTATTATCGGATGGCCACCCCGCCTCTTTAGCGGCAACCTCCTTCGCCACAGTGGCATTGCGCGGCGCCCGCGCGTCGGCTAAATCTTGCGCCGTGAATTTGTCCCTTGCGACGTGTGGTCTGATCGCCGGCAGCCGATCGTTGCCCCTCCTGTTCGCCCGCCAGGCCCGCAGCCTGGGGGTCAAACGCCTCATTGCCGTGGCCTTTGAGAATGAGACCGACCCGCAACTCGCCTCGCTGGTAGATCAAATCACTTGGATCAAGGTGGGCCAGCTCTCGAAGATGATCGCCGCACTGACAGACCACGGGGTCAGCCAATGTGTCATGCTCGGCCAGATTGCGCCCCGGAACCTCTTCGATGTCCGTCCAGACCTGCGCGCGATGGGATTACTACTGCGGCTCAAGGAAAGAAACGCGCACACCATCTTTACCGCGATTGCCGATGAGTTGAAGAACGACGGCGTGGAACTGATCGATGCCGCTCCCTGGCTGCAACCTCTCATGCCTGGCCCCGGCTTTGGTCTGGGGCCTAAGCCCTCCGCCGAACAGGAAGCCGACGTGCAATTCGGCTTGCGCATCGCCAAAGAGATATCCCGGCTCGAAATCGGCCAGCTTGTGGTCGTGAAGAACGGGACGGTACTGGCTGTGGAAGGTTTTGAAGGCACCGACAAATGCCTGGCGCGGGGCGGGGCACTGGCGGGCAAAGAGGGCGGAGCGGTGGCCGTCAAAGTAGCGAGAGAGAATCACGATATGCGCTTCGACGTTCCCTGCGTTGGCCCACAAACAGTCGAAATCTGCGCCGCCGCGCGAATTTCCGTTCTTGCCCTGGAAGCCGGCAAGACTTTGCTTCTCGAACAAGAGGAACTGGAACCACTCGCATTGAAGCATCGCGTGGCCATTGTCACCACGAATTGATAATTGCCTGCTGACACGCTGTCGATGAACGCCCTACTCTCCCTGCAGCGATTCCGTTCATGCACAACGCGGCGTTCCTCCAAGACCTGGCGGTGGTGATGATGGTGGCCGGCCTGGTCACTGTCATTTTCCACGCTTTCAAGCTTCCAGTCGTGTTGGGCTATATCCTTGCCGGGGTTCTCGTCGGTCCGCATACGCCACCATTCCCGTTCGTCACTGACGAGAAAACCATTCACACCCTGGCGGAACTGGGCGTCGTGTTCCTGATGTTCTCGCTTGGTCTCGAGTTCAGTCTCCGCAAGCTGAGGAAAGTAGGGTTGACGGCTCTGATTGCGGCGGCGCTGGAAATCGTTCTGATGCTCGGCGTGGGCTACGAGATTGGCCGCGCCTTCGGCTGGAAAACGATGGACTGCATTTTCCTTGGAGCCATTCTTTCGATCTCTTCCACCACGATCATTGTGAAGGCGCTGGGAGAACTGGGCCGGACGAAGGAGCGGTTTGCCCAGCTCATCTTCGGCATTCTGATCGTGGAAGATATCCTTGGCATCTTGATGCTGGCGCTTTTGTCGAGTATCGCAATGACGGAATCGTTGGAAGTAGCCAAAGTGTTGTCTGTTGCCTCGAATCTTGCCATTTTTCTTACGGTGGCGCTGGTGCTGGGGTTGCTGGCTGTGCCGCGGCTGCTCGGCTATGTGGCGCGCTTCAAGAGCAATGAAGTCCTGCTCGTGACCGTGCTCGGCCTGTGTTTCGGAGTGTCACTGCTGGCGGTAAAACTGGATTACAGCGTGGCGCTGGGGGCGTTTGTGATCGGCGCCATTATTGCAGAGGCGCGCGAACTCGGTCGCATCGAGATTCTCACCGAACCCATCCGCGACATGTTCAGCGCCGTCTTCTTTGTGGCGATCGGGATGCTCATTGATCCGAAGCTGATTGTAGAACATGCCTTGCCGGTCGCAGTCATCACGTCCGCCGTTGTCATTGGCAAAGTGGTCACCTGCGCTTTCGGCTCCTTCGTGGCCGGCAACGATACACGCACCTCATTGCGCGTAGGCATGGGGCTGGCGCAAATCGGCGAATTCTCCTTTCTTATTGCGTCGCTTGGTTTAACGCTAAATGTGACAAGCCAATTTCTTTATCCAATTGCCGTCGCCGTTTCGGGCATTACCACATTGCTTACTCCGCTGCTGATCAAAAGCTCGGACCGTTTGGTCAACTGGTTCGACCGCGTCGCGCCGCCAAAATTCGTCAACTATCTTACTCTTTACACGCAGTGGATCGGGCAATGGAAGGAGGGCCGGCACCCGACGATGTCAGGTCGGTTGATCCGCCGGTGGGCCTGGCAGATGGCGCTGAACCTCGCGCTGGTCGCCGGTGTCTTCGTCGCGGCCGCCTACATCGGGCAGCGCCGTCCGGAATGGCTGTCCTTCCTGCCCGGCGGCGACGAGTGGATTAATGCGACTTTGTGGCTGACTGCGGTCCTCCTTTCGCTTCCGCTGATCATCGCCACCTATCGCAAACTGCAGGCGCTTGGATTACTCATCGCCGAAATTGCCGCCGCGCGGCTCAAGAAGGAGCCGCGCGCGGCGGCGATTCAGACCGTCATTGCCAATACCATTCCGGTCGCGGGCGCCATCGGCATGGGCCTGCATCTGCTCGTGTTGAGCGCGGCGGTCCTGCCGTCGTGGCGGATCCTCATCGTCCTGCTGTTGGTGCTTGTCGTCGTCACCACGTTGCTCTGGCGCGATTTCATCAAAGTTTACTCAAAGGCCCAGTTCGCCCTCGAAGAGACATTTTCCCAACCGCCGCCATCGCGGCACGAGCCCCCCTCGGCTGCTTTGGCCGGGTTGCTCAAGGAAGCGCAGATCGTCGCGCTGACCGTTGCCGACGGCGCGCCCTGCAAGGGCAGGTTGATTCGCGAACTGGCGCTCCGCACCCAGACCGGCGCCAGTATCGTGGCCATTGAGCGCGCCGGCGCCAACATTGTGAACCCCGGACCGGACGAAGAATTGCTCTTAGGTGACCAGGTGCTGCTTCTGGGCAAGCGCGCTCAATTGGAAGCCGCGCGCCGCTACCTGTTGGATCCTGTTTCGGCTTCGGAATCCTGAGCCACCACACCCACTTGCCGTCCCGCGAACCCCGTCTCCAACTTTCCGCTTTTTGCATGGCCCCGGCCCGACTTAGAATCTCCGCATGGACAAAGAAAAAGTTGCCGGGATTCTCGTCGAGATCGGCACGTTGCTGGAATTGAAAGGGGAGAATCCTTTCAAGACCCGCGCGTACCTCAATGCCGCCCGAGCGCTGGAGAGCCTGACGGAACCGCTCAGCAAGGTGGTGGAGGAAAAACGCCTTGGCGACATCAAGGGAATTGGTGATGCGCTCCAACTAAAAATCACCGAGCTCGTGACGACCGGCAAATTGAAATACTATGACGATCTCAAAGCTTCCGTTCCGCCGGGATTCGTCGAGATGCTCGGCATTCCCGGGGTTGGTCCAAAGAAAATAATCGCGCTCAACCTCAAACTCGGCATCCGGTCCATCGAAGAACTTGAGGCGGCCTGTCAGGCGGGAAAGGTGGCCACTCTCGACGGCTTCGGTGAGAAGACGCAGAGCAAGATTCTTGAGGGCATCCAGTTCAAACGCAACTACGGCGCGCGTCATCATCTGGATACCGCGCTGGCGGCCGCTGAGCCGGTGCTCGAATCGTTGCGCGATCACCCGGCGGTGATCCGGTGCAGCATCGGCGGCAGCTTGCGGCGCTGGCGCGAGACGATTGGCGACGTGGATTTCCTTGCCTCTTCCAGGAAGCCGGCGGAGGTGATTGATTTTTTTACCACCCAACCGGGTGTTCTGAGCGTGAGCGCCAAGGGCGAGACCAAGGCGAGTGTTATCCTCGAAGGCGGCATCCAGGCCGACCTCCGGGTGGTGAGCGACGCGGAGTATCCGTTCGCCCTGCTCTACTTCACCGGCAGCAAGGAGCACAACATTGTGATGCGCCAGCGTGCCATCCAGCGCGGCCTGCGCCTCAATGAATACGGTCTGTTCAAGTCGAAGGAGGAAACACGCGACCCCAGGCTGCTCGTGCCGTGCAAGACGGAGGAGGATGTGTTCGTGGAACTGGGGCTGGCTTACATCCCACCTGAAATTCGCGAAGACCACGGCGAGTTTACCGCTGCGGAGCAGGGCAAATTGCCAAAGCTGATCGAATGGACTGATTTGCGCGGCTCGCTCCACAACCACTCGACGTGGAGCGACGGGCATCATCCGCTCGAGGAAATCGCGGCGCACGCGCAGGAATTGGGTTGCGACTACTGGGCCGTTACCGATCACTCGAAGTCCTCCTTCCAGGCGCATGGTCTCGACGCCGCGCGCCTTCGCGAGCAAATCGTAGCCGTGAAGAAGCTGAACCAGAAACTGGCGGATGACGGGGTTGCTTTCCGGCTCCTGGCTGGAACCGAAGTGGACATTCTGAAGGACCGCCTTGATTTCGAGAACGACGTACTGGCCGAACTGGAAATCGTGCTGGCCAGCCTCCATGTCGCCGGCACCGACGAGGCGGACAACACGAAACGGCTCATTCGCGCGGCCGAGAACCCATGCGTCCACATGCTCGGCCATATTACGGGCCGTCTGCTCCTCGAACGCGAAGCCTACAAGGTAAACCAGCAGGCCGTCATCGACGCCTGCGCCGAGACGGGCACATGGATTGAACTCAACGCCAATCCGTATCGCTTAGACCTTGACTGGCGTCTGTGGTTTTACGCGAAATCGAAAGGCGTGAAGTGCGTCATCAATTGTGACGCCCATCGCAAGGAACACGCCGGCTACCTGCGTCTCGGCGCGCACATCGCGCGAAAGGGTTGGCTGGAGAAAAGTGACGTGATCAATACGCTGCCGCTAAAGGCGCTGATGAAGGAACTGGCGCGAAAGCGGGCAAAGTAGGGCAAGACGTCCCGCCTGCCCGGCGAGCGGCGTCGCTGCGAGCAGGATGCGCCCGAAACACTGTTCGCTTCGCTCGTTTGGCAGGCGGGACGCCTGCCCTACTTCTCAGCGCGCGAAGATCTGACGAATCACCTCTTCAATCGGCACTTCCTGGATGTCGATGTCGTTCACGGGCAATTCGTCCAGCAGTTGCTTGCAGGCTTGAATCACATGGTCACGCTTGATCTTGAGCTTGATCGTCCCGGCGTTCTGTTCCACGACTTCGCCGAAGCGTTTCAGTTCCACGACCGGCAGCGGTTGGTTAGCGGCGCATTGGATGGTCACCACCTTGAAATCCGCAAACCGGTCGATCACTTCCTCCAACTGGCCGTCGAAGAAAATCGTCCCGTGATCGATGATGATGACGCGGCGACACAGCGCCTGGATGTCCGCCATGTAGTGACTCGTGAGCAGGATGGTCGTCTTGCGCCGCGCATTGTAATCGCGGAGGAACTCGCGGACAATTTTCTGTGACACAACATCAAGGCCAATGGTCGGCTCATCGAGGAAGAGCACCTTGGGCTGATGCAACAGGGAGGCGATGAGTTCCATCTTCATTCGCTCGCCCAGCGACAGCTCGCGCACCATCACGTTGAGCTTTTCCTTCACGTTGAGCATGGCGGTCAGTTCATCGACTGTGCGCTCAAACGCCGCACGCTCGATCCCGTAGATCTTCGCGTTCAATTCAAGCGACTCGCGCGCCGGCAGGTCCCACCAAAGCTGGTTCTTTTGTCCGAGCAACAGCGCGAACTGTCGGCGGTAGCCATCGTCGCGTTTCCACGGCGTGTAGCCGAGCACGCTCGCAGAGCCGCCCGCGGGATAGAGCAGACCGGCCAGCATTTTGAGCGTGGTCGTCTTGCCCGCGCCATTCGGACCGAGGAAGCCGACCAGTTCGCCTTCCTCGACCTTGAAGCTGACTTCCTTCACCGCATAGACCGTTTCGTAGCGGCGATGGAACAACCCCTTGAGGGCGCCGGCGAACCCCGGCTGCTTCTTGTAAGTGCGGAACGTCTTGGTCAGACCCTGGACTTCAATGATGGGCATCGGGCGGGACGTATTGAATCACCCTAGGCCGCCGCCTTGGTCTCAATGCCTGTGACCATCTGCCAGTTTACAATGCGAACGATGTCTCCCTTCAACGCAACGGCCACGCTTCGTCCACTCGGGTGAATCCAGGCGAAATCCGAGTGAGGCACCCGCAGCTTTTCCGCGTTTGGCAAGATCAGCGAGAAGGGGACAAACGGCGTTGCCTCAAGTAACGCTCTAAGTTGCCCAATGCGCATGGCGGCAATTTCCATCATGCGTTGACCTCCTGTCAATGCCAGTGCGCCGACAGGTTGGCTCAGAGCGCGCTACCCATTTTTCACTCGAAACCTGAAACACAAAACCTGAAGCTCGGCTATGCCAAAGACCGCCCTGCTGGACATCGTCCGCCACAGCGACCGCATCCTGCGCACCGACAAAGTAAACGACTATGCCGGCGCGGTGAACGGACTCCAGGTCGAGAACCACGGCGCGGTGACGCGCATTGCCGCCGCCGTGGATGCAACGCTTTCCACCATCAAGCTTGCGATCGCTTCTCGCGCGGATCTGCTCGTTGTGCATCATGGATTATTCTGGACGCCGCGCCAGCCGTGGACCAGCAAGACCTATGAGATGCTCCGCCTGCTCGTGGGCAGCAACCTGGCCGTGTACAGCTCCCACCTGCCGCTCGACATGCACCCCAAACTCGGCAACAACGCTCAACTCTGCGCCGCGCTCGGCTTAAAAAATCCCCAGCCTTTTTTTCACGACAAAGAGCAACACATCGGCGTGGAAATACGGACCAAACTTCCGCTCGAAGAAGTGAAACAACGTCTCAAGGCCGCGGTCGGCGGCGAGCCGACGGTCATCCCCGGCGGCCCGTCCGTCTGCCAGCGCATTGGCATTGTGACTGGCGGCGCGGGCGATGAATTGAAACGGGCCGCCGACGAGGGCGTGGATACGTTCATTACTGGCGAAGGCCCGCACTGGACCTATGCCGTGGCGGAAGAGCTTGGCTTGAACCTGCTTTACGGCGGCCACTACGCAACGGAGACGTTCGGCGTGAAAGCGCTCGCGGAGGAACTGTCCGAGCGCTTCGGCCTCCCGTGGTCGTTCGTGGACTATCCGACGGGGTTGTAGGTATCCGTGAGTCTTGGAGTGCGGCTTCCAACACGGCTCGTTGCGTGGAGCCAGGGATTCGTGCCGTGCTGGAAGCTGGCGCTCCGGCCTCACCTCGCGCGCCTGGCCACGAGGAACGAATTAAGCATGCCGTAGCGCCAGGGGCCGAGATTCAGCAAAAAATCCATCGGCTTGGCCACGTAGCGGTCGCAACACGAAACACTCTCCACTTCGCAGCCGGCGCGCGTCAGGAAGAATTCCATCTCCAGGGCGTTCGTGGCCACGATGGCGTCGTCGTCCGGAGTGAACGGCTCTTTCACGATGGGTTGCATTTTGTCGAAGCGCACTTCGTCCGGCGCGGAGTGCATCTGCCGTCGCTTCTCCCGAAGCCGTTTCCAATTGCGCCATTTGTTGCCGAGGCCGCGCATCCGCGGGTGATAATCGCGGAGGCCGAACACACGGAAAAAATTAGGACTGGAAAGCACGACGCGCCCGCCGACTTCGACCACACGCGTCAGTTCGCGGATGAACGCCTCCGGCTCATCGACGTGCTCCAGCACGTTGAGCGCGCCGGCGCTGGCGAAATGCCGGTCGGGGAAAGGAAGCTTCTTGCCGTCGTAGAGCCGGCAGTGTTCGGAAACCTTCCGCGCCCGCTCGATGTTCGGCTCCGACACATCGACGCCATACGCTTCAAAGCCCGCTTCCTGCAACCGCGCCACGACTTGCCCCACGCCGCAGCCCACGTCGAGCACACGCGCGCCCGTTTTGGGTGGCTGGAGCGTATCAGCGTATTTGGCATAGAGCGCGGGATTCCAGTTGGCCAGATGCTCAGCGTACGCCTCGTTCTGGCGGTAGTAAGAATCCTGGTGGCCCATTGCGGAGACGTCGAGATTGCGAAAAAGATTACGATGACCGTGCGGCTTTACTTTCTCGGCGTGGCCGCGCCGTTTCTCTGTCGCCGCTCGTCCCACCAGATGAACCCGCACAACACCAACCCCAGCAGCGTCGCGCCAAGGCTGATGTTAAAAATCTTAGAAGCCGGCTCAAATTGAAACACAACGGTGTGCTGGCCCGCCGGCAATTGCACGCCACGCATCAGGAAATTGCAGTGAAGCAACGCAGCCGGTTTGCCATCGACCGACACTTTCCAGCCTGGATCGAACTTGTCATTCAGCAGCAGCACCGACGGCGCCGTGGCGTTCGCCTTCAACCCGATGCGCTTCGGCGCGTAGCTGGCAAACTCCACGGTGCCCGGCGCGGCGTTGCCGGTTGAAGCCTCCGGCGCGGGAATCGAGTCCGCGACCAACACGGATTGATACGGGTCGAACGCCGGATCAGCCAGCTTTGCCAGCGTGGCCTGTACGTTCGAGCTGGTCTGCCACTGCGTATAAAGCTTCGCGCGTGGCAGCGCTCCGGTGAATTCGATCAGCGCGAAGGGGCCATTCTGCTCCAGGCGCGCGCCAATGGTCCTTGTCTCCGGGTTTCGGAAGAAGAGGTTGAACGAGGTATGGGTCCGGAAACGGCGCTTCTGCGGATCGAACACGTGGTTCAGGGCGTCCGCGAAGTTGCCACCGGTTCCCACGATGAACCGCGTGTTGGTCAGTTCGTAGAGGCGTGCCACCCGGCCCATGAGTGCTTCGCGATAGGCTTGTTTGTCCGCCGCCATGCGCGGCTCCTGAGGCTGATCCAGTGCCTGAATGTTGTAATAAGGAAACTGGTGCTGTAGCCATTCCACTCCAAATATCTGTTGAATGCCCATCCAGGCCTGCGAAAAGGCGTAATTGGTTTGGAGCGATTCTATCTCCCGTGGCGTGATGCACATGGAAAGCGCCATCGTCGTGCGACCCTCGTAAGGTTTTGCGGCGAGGACTTCCAGCACGGGATTGGAAGCGTACTTGTCCTTGTAATCATAGTATTGAATCCAAGGCGCGTTCGCGCGCGAGAGATCCCAGACCAGAATCACCCCAAGGACCACCACCGCCCATCGGGAACGTGGTCCGGCGAATGCGCCCTTGGAAATCAGCAGCACCGCCACCACCGACGCGAAAAGGAAAAAGACAGACCAGCCGACTTCCCTGGCGCTGAAGCGCGCCATCTCGGCGGCCATTGGCGGCTCGAACCCGGCATCCCCGATGTGCCGGGCCAGCGCGGCCCGCGACGAGGCGAAGATCAGGAAACCCAGGACGGCCACGGCGACCGCCACGCCGGAAGCGATCATCCACTTCTTCTCGAATGCCAGAGCAGCGGCCGCCTTCACCTTCGCCGCGCCCGCCGTGACGGGTTCGAGATAACGCCGCCAGAGGCCCTGCAATCCGTAGGCGAAGAGAATCATCAGCGCCAGGTGGCACGGGTGCATGAACTTCATCGGATTGCGGATGGTCGAGAAATACGGCAACGCGTAGATGACTTGATAAAACGGCGCGTGCCGTCCCCACGACAACACCAACGCGACAAGCGCCGCCACGCCCCAGAACCAAATCATCCGACGCTCTTTGTCGGTGAATGCGCCACCGGCCACGAATGAGTGGGCCAGCGCCCACAGGGCAATCAGCACCACCAACACCCCGGCGTATTCGCCCGCGCCCGAATGTCGTGGGAAACCTTGCTTGGTGGTTTCATAGGCCGGATCCTGCCCAACGCCACCCCTATAATTGCCACCGCCTGGCGTATCCAGCCGATAGCCATACAACCCCGGCACCACCACGCGCAGGCTTTCCATCTTCGGCAGGCTCCATTGCGTTGCCCAATTCCATTTGGCTTCCTTTGACATGCCGCTTTGCTCTACGCCTACGATTCCTTTTACGGCCGATCCCACAAACACATTCAAGGTCTGCGCGGCTACTACTGCGGCGAACACCGCCATGAGCGCAACGATGGCGCCTCCCTTTAAAATGCGCTTGACGGGCAAGTCTGGCTGGCACCAAGCGCTCCAAAATGCATACGCGGCAACAAACAAACTGAAGATGGCTCCATTGTCGCCCCCTTCGGCGATGGAAAATCCGATGGCCAACCCGGCAAGAACGGCTTTCAGGAACGGACGGCTTGAGAAACCGCTCTGTACTGCGGCCAATGCCAGAAAGATAGCGGCGAGGGAAAGAGCGCGGGTCGCCAGCCCCCAGCAGGCGTTCGAGAAAAAATTCGAGTTCAAGGCGGCGGCCAGTCCACCGAGGATGCACACTGCGGGAGCAAAGCCCAGGCGCCTGAAGTAGTAGCTGGCGCAAAGGCCGACGATGATGAGCGCGCACGGCACGTAAAACTTCGCGAAGCCAACCGGCCCCAGCAGCCAAAGCAGCGGATAAGTCAGGCCAATGGCGGCACGACCGCCGTCACTGCCGAGCCAGGTGGTGTCACTCCAGATCCCTCCGAACGCATCGGGCATCTCGAGGCTCCGCGTCACGAGAGCTCCCAACGGGCCGTCATTCGCGAAAAGGACTTTCCCGGAGTCGAAGGTATCTCGGAACAAGAACGCAACGACGATCACCAGGCTGATGATCAGGATGGCGATGAAGGCGCGATTTGATTTCATAGAGGCAGAATCAAAAAGTTTGGCTCAGTTCATTTTTCTGGACGTTTAATTTCGTCATCCTCCCACCGGCTTAAGGGGGCATCCTTGCGCTGTAATTCATTTTCGATAAAACTTGGCGCGAATGAGCGAGTGAGGGCAATAGCAAAGTAACCTTTGGAGGTTCAATTGGCACATCTCACTTTCTTGCCGGTGCCAGGCGGCACCTAAGGCTGTCTTGGCGTCGCCAGCCGGTAGAAGCGCGAAGGGGTATTTGTGCCCGGAAGGTTCGTAATCATCACGAATCGATCCAACGGCTGCGAGGCCACGTGCGTGAGATTGTTCCATGCTGTGCCATTCACAGAGTCCCGATAGATCACCGTATAAGTCTTGTTTGAACGTGCAGAGAAGCCGAGAACGATAATTGGCCCGGATGACGCATTAGCCGTCCGGATCGTTTCCAAGCGCAGCAAGTCCGCCCCATCCTGCGGGTCGGTTCCGGCGAGGAATTCTTCAAGATTTGTCAGTCCATCCTGATCGTCGTCATTGTCGCTGTCGGGGACTGAAGACAACAATCCGTGCTGGTTCTCCCAACCGTTGGGGATGCCGTCGCCATCCCCATCCATCCAGTCTGGAGGCAATGGTCCGCCTGGCGTGGGCGCAGCCGCGATCCAACTCATTGCGTTCGTCGCGCTTCGATTGAAGTTCATCCGTTGCATGGAAAGCCCGCTGTTGTCCACTTCGGCCGGCCACGGCGCGGCATCGTCGTACGTGACAGAGAACAGCGCGCTTCCAAACGGCGCCGAGAGCACGAGGGTCTCGCCGCCATTCTCAAGCTTGCCGCTGTAAAGGCCGTGTAGGGGAGCACCGGGATACCGAGCCGCGAATTGCGGCGCGTTGCGGGCGAGCACGAAGAATTGTCCCGGGGCCAGAACCGTTTCGTTGGGGAAGGTAAAATTGATGCCGCTCGTGAAGCCGACTCCGCTCAGGTCCAGTGGTCCAGCGCCTGTGTTGCGGAGTTCAAGGAATTCGACTTCATCGCCATCCACGGGTCCGAATCTCGGCGGATTGTACATGATTTCGCTCAACTGAAGACTCAACAAATCCTGTGGCGTGTAGAATTGCGCTTCGGCCAGCGCGCTCCAGGTCGTGCCGCTTCGCACACGGGCGCGGACCAGTGTCGGAGACAGGAGTGCGATGGGCTGGGTATAACCAGCCGCCGTTGGTGCGACAGCGCCACCGCGCAGACGAGGGTCCGTGCCATCAAGAGTGTAGTAAATGGTGCCGGTGGCATTGGTATGAGTGATGATGAGTTGGAAACCGTTCGACACATTGCCCCCGAACTGGCTGAAGTTTGGCGCACCAACAGACGGGTACAGCCCTGCGTTCCTGAATCGGTTCCAGGCGCGCGGCAGGTTTCCAGTCCAATAAGTGTTCTGGGTAAAGTTGGACATTCGCAGCCAATCAGTCTCGCGCGTGTAGGCTGGATTCCGCTTGGCATCTCCCCAACGCGCGGACTCGCCGACCATCGCTCGATCAATCTCGGCAGCGCGTGCTGCCCAGCGGGCTTGATTGGACGCTATGGTCAGCGCGCCGTCATTGAATAGATGCTTTTGCAGATGATCGGCAAAACGCAGTCTGAACTCCGCGTCATTGCGCAACCGGTCATAGACCTGCCCGGGCGTGTCCGCCTGATTGACCAGTTCCATGGGCTGATTGTGGTACCAACAGATTGTGCGGTCGAGGCGGTCCAGGGCGATCTCCTGGTCCCACGCAATAAACTTAAAGCCCGTGCTGTCCAGTTGCGCGGGGCTGGTGTCGCGGCGGCGGGTCGCCCACCAGTTGCGGTTCGGCCACTCCACCGCCGCCGCGTAAATGTGGAGCAGCATGTAGTCGATGAAGTTGTCCATGTCCAGCAGCACGGGGAGATTCGGATTGCGCGTGCCGTCAGGATTCAATCCTTGAATCTCCCAGTATTTCGCCGGATTGCCGGGCACTTGATTGGCCACTTGGAGCAATTGGTTCCAAGTCGCATCAGTGCCCGCCAACGGCACCACGTCCAGCGTGCTGCCGACAAATTCGGCCTGAATCACGTCGTATTCCTCCTTTGATCCGCCGAGGTGATCGGACACGAAAGAGTCGTTGATGCGTTCCGTGAGGTTGTAGAGGCCCCAGTAAAGGCCGTTCAAATACAGATGCACGTAGATGCCGCGCGCGGAGAGGCGCCCCATGTCGAGTTGCGCGTCGCGCATCCACTGGTCGCGTTGGTAGGTCGCGTCCTGGTTGCGCCAGAGAAAATCAACATCATTGGAGATCGGCCAGGCATCTGTTGAGCAGCCGCGCAGGATCAATTGATCGAATTGGTCCACTGGGCCGGCAAAGAGCGGGTATTGCAACTTGGTCGGCCCATACTTGTCGCGGAAAAACAAACGAAGCGGATGCTTCGGAAGCGTGTGGGGAAGGGCGCTCACATCTCCGTGCATCTGCGCGCCGGCGTTGGCATGAAAACCTTCACGGCCATCCGGATAAATGAGTTCCACCGACACGGCGCGTTCCCAGTTTGTGCCTTCCATCAATGGACGGGTGTACATGCCGTTGACCGGGCCGAACAATCCGTCCACCGGTGAGACGACGCTGATTGTGGGAATGGAGAGAAGTCCGTTGGTAAAGCTGTAGCCGGGCAAAGCATTGTTCACGACGGAAGCTGTCACGGTGAAATCCGCCGGGAATGTGCCGCTGCCCGGCGGGTCTTCAATCCACGTCGCCGACGCGCCGGTCGGTCGCGTCTGATTTACGACGGCTGCTGGAAAAATGTAGGTGTGTGTGTCCACGCCGGTCGAAACGTAGCCGCCTTTGAATGCGGCGGCGCGGAGGGTAGTGGTCGTCGTCAGACGGAGAGTGATTTGCGGCGGCGACGTGGCGTTGAGAGAGGGGACTTGCACGCCGTTGGTTAGCGTGGGTGTGTCGCCGTTGATCGTGTAAACGAGAGTCGCGCCCGGTGTCGCGCTGCGAACGGTGACATCGACGGGCGAGAAAAAGAATCCGCGGTTGGTGCTGAACTTTGTGTCGGCGACGAAACCCAGCACGCCGAGGTTGTTTGCTCCGCGGGGTGTCGGGGTCAGGAAATACATCAGCCCGCCCGCGAGGCCGAATGAGACATTGGCCCGTTGCGAAGGAAAGGTCGGAGCAAACTCGCTGGCCACGGTCACGCCGTCCGGCTCCACCAACGCAAGATAATCTCCATCTTGGTCGAGACGGAAGTTGGTGTGCAGCGGAGCGCCAGGAACAATCCGATTCTTGCCAGAGGCGAAGACGAGGAGATAAGCGTTCGCCGCGAGATTTGTAGCCGGAAAGCGCCACTGAGTAAGATCCGCTGGATCATCAGTCAGGCACCAGTTCTGTAGATTCACCGCCGCCGGCCCCGGATTGAAAATCTCGATCCAATCCGATGCTTCGCCGTCCTCATCCGTCAGAAACCGGTCGTTCTCCGCCATGAACTCGGTGATGACGGGCGTCCAGCCCGCCAACACATTCAACACCGCTGGAGCGCTGGTCACGGAATGGGTCGCGTCCGAGACGACTATGGCGTAGCGGCCTGCTTGTCCCACTTGGACGTTCGCCAACGTCAGCGTGGTGTCGTTGGCCCCGGCCAGCGCAGTGTCGTTGAAGAACCATTGATAGCTCAACAAGCCGGTGCCTTGGGCGGAAACAGAAAACGTGGCGCTACCTCCCGCCACTACCATCGCGCTTTGCGGCGGCGTCACAATCGCCAGGGGAAATATCACGGTCAGTCTGGCTGGACTGCTCGTTACCGAACCCGTCACATCCGAGACTACCACTGAATAAAGGCCGGCTTGGTTGCCTTGGACTGCGGGAAGCGTTAACCGGAACTGAGTCGCGCCCGTCAATGGCGCTCCGTTGAAGAGCCACTGGTAGCGCAACGGCGGCGTGCCCTCGGCCACCACCGAAAAAACCGCGTTGCTGCCTGCCGACGTGATCACGTCTTGGGGCGGAGTGAGGATGGCCAGCGGCTGCGGTGTGGCGCATTTGCCGGCGGCGCTGGCGGCGAAGATGCCTTGCACTTCGGCGGATGAAAGCGCGCGCCGATAGAGGCTCAACTCGTCAATCACGCCTCCAAACCAGATTCCTTGGAAAGGTCCTGACCGGCGCGTCCCCACCTGGAAGTCGAAGCTGGTCTGAGGTGTGAACGTCCCCAAACTCGCTTGCGCCACTTGAGTTCCGTTCCAATACAACCGCGCCATACCGCTCGCCTTGTCGTAAGTCAGAGCGACGTGTTGAAAGACCTGATTCTGCAACAAACCCGGCGTCGAGAAAATCCCGTGACTGACTCCGGCGGTATCGACGATGTTCGCATACAGATCGCGGCTGCTCGCAGTCGAAGTGGCCAGATGAACACCAATGCTGCCCTGGCCGTTGTTCCACTCGACAATGTCCATCAGGCGCGATGCGTCCGTCGGCTTGATCCATCCCTCGATGCTCAATCCCTCGCCTGCGCCGATGTTCAAGTCTGCTGAAGCAGCGGCTTGCCCGAAGTCATTGGCTCCATCCAGCGTCACGGCCTGACCCACTTTGCCCGTGCCGAACGTCGGCCCGCCGGAGAACGTCAGCGCCGCTCCATCGAGGAGATCGTCGCCGTTCCCTTCCAGCGGCCACCACGCGACCAGGCCATCGGGTTGAGGGAAGCAAACCCCAGGCACATCTTGCGAAACAGACAACCCGGCCATGATCCCAAAGTCACTGCTGTCGGTTGAGCGATTGAATCCCTGCATGGCCAGCACGTTCGTCCCTTCGCGCAACCAAAGCGCGCCATTATCCAGAACGAAACTATGGACAACCGCCGGCTCCACAATGGAACCGCTCGCCACACCATTAAAGGAAACAACTCCCGCCGGCATGTTCGTGCGGCCAATCTCCACTCCGTTCAACCAGACGATAAAGCCGTCATCGCACGCGATTTCCACGATCACTGTGTCCAGCGCCGCTGCGTTTGTAATTACAAACGTCTTGCGAAGAAACACGCAGGTGTAGGTGTTAAGCATGTCGCTCAACACGGTGCCGGTCACCGGTCCGCCGTTGTAAAAGGGCGGCTCCGTCGGCGCGGAAGAGTAGTAGAACGGCGCGGGTGCCGTGGCCCAACTGGCATCATCGAAGTCAACCCGCCGCCAGGTTGTCGAGTCGGGCGACGAGGCTTCGGAACGTCCCTTGAACAGCTTCCAGACTGTATCACCGGTGGTGAACAAAACCTCGGCTCGACTTTGCAAAGAGACGCTCTGAAGGAAAAGTAGGACCAGGAGAGCAAGCGCACGATGAATTAAAGGCGAGCGGACGCCTCGGACAAAACCCTCGGTTCGCAGAGCGACGGGTGGTTTCCATGAAAGTGCTCGCATTTGCGGCAACCGTGATTCGATATGGGAAGTCGGAACGTTTTGCGACTGGCAAGATTTTATCCCCCTTTGGCAGATCATGGCGCGGCGCGGTTACGTCAATAAAGATTGGCTTCCTTATACCATCAACCCGCAATGACGTAAACTCGCAACTCGAGCAAACGGGCCACTAGCGAGGGTTCATTTTACGGTGGGCTTTCTCGCCTTAATCAGCAACAAATGCCCTCGCCGATACATTAACGGCTCCAACATTCTCCCCAGCCAATCCGGCAGCGGCATCAAGCCAATCGACGATACTTCTGCGGGAAAACCAATCCGCTCGAACAACTCCTTGGCCTGCAAGACCGACAACGCCCTGATGTGGCCCGTCACGCCCGCGAACGCCGGATCCGTGATGGGAACGCCTTCTTCAACATGTTCCTGATAATGCAGTCCCAGCGGGTTGCCCAAATACCAACCGCACATTCGCATCAACGTGAACGGCGTGTATCCCAGCGCCATCGCCCCGAGGTTCAGGAAGCTGGTAAGGTTCTCTGACGTGATGAATGCCGTGCCGCCCGGCGTCAACACGCGTTTCAATTCCTCCACGAAGAGCCGCGTGTTATGGAGATGCTCGATGACCTGGGCGCAGTGAATGACATCGAACGTATTGTCCGAATAGGGCCAGACCCCATTCAGATCTACCGCCGTGACCTTGATGCCTTTCGCTTCGGCCTGTTGTTTGAGAAAAGGCGAGGCTTCGATGCCATGAAAGACTTCCGGTTTGTAGTCCAGGTAACGGAACAGAAAACTCCCGTCCGCGCATCCGACATCCAACAGCGACTGGGGCCTTAACGCGGCCACTTGTTTGCCGCTCCAGTCATTGCACCGCTGGCAGCTTCGCACGTAACCGGCGCTCACCATGCGCTGCATGAGTTTCAAAAGCATGGCCTGATACTCAGTGGGGACTGGTTCGACAGACGGGAAAAAACATGCTCGAGGAACCTAACATCGACCAAAATGAAGTCGAGAATTTAGCGCGATACTTCAGTCCATCCCGGGCCAACCGCCACCGCAGATTAAACTCGCCGGATCCGGCTCGAGGTTTTCTTCGTGCCAACGCCCTCTGTGCCGCGCTATAACTGCGGCGGCGATGCAAGCGAATGAAGCGGCATGGTATGACGCGCACTACCAACAAATCCAGACGGCCGAGTGGGTTTGTTGGTACAAGTTTTCCCTGCCGTACCTGCGGAGTGTCCTGACTCCTGAAACGAAACTGGTGGAACTGGGCTGCGGTCAGGCCCCGCTGCTTCGGCAACTCGCCCGTGAAAAGCTTTTGCCGGAGGAGAACATTTACGGCCTGGATCAGAGCCGCATCGCCGTGGATTTCGTCAAAGGGATTCTGCCCAATGCCCATATCGAGACCGGCGATATTTATCGACTGCCCTATCCCAAGAACTTTTTTGACATCTGTTTGTTGATGGAAACCATCGAACATCTCGAAGAGCCGGCGCCGGCGCTTGACCAGATTTTTTCCGTGCTCGCGCCGCAGGGCCGTTTGCTGGTGTCGTTCCCCAATTTCCTAAGCCCACCCTGGTTGCCTTTCCGTCTGCTGGCCGAATGGTTGAACAAGCCGCATTGGGTGGTGCTTCAGCCGGTGGACAAGATTTACACGGTTTTCCACGTCATCCGGCTGCTCCAGCGCGCGGGCTTCAAATTTGAACGCGGCATCGGCAGTGGCTACGGGCCGCCCTATTTTTATCGTTTCGAGAAGGACTGGATGACCCGCGCCTTGAACAAGCTGGGGCTTTGGCGCCTGTCATTCCACCCCATTCTGATCTTCCGCAAACCGGCGATTGGCCAGTCTGTCTCGCACTCCAACAAAAATCGCACATGATTCTCCGTCGCTTGCTTATCTACCCCATTCAACGGGTAATTCGACGCTTCTTCAAGGCCTTCGGTTATGAGATTCTCAAGATGGGGCGCGACTACTCGCTGGAAGAGATGGAGATCTTCGCGAAGGTAAGGCCCTATACCGGCACCAGCACGGAACGGCTGGCCGGACTAATCACCGCGGTAAAGTATCTGGCAAAAAACAAAATCGAAGGCGACTTTGTCGAGTGCGGTGTCTGGCGCGGAGGCAGCATGATGGCCGCGATGCTCACGTTAATGAAACTTGGCGACACCTCGCGGCATTTTTACCTTTTTGATACTTATGAAGGCATGACCCCGCCCACGGACAAAGACGTGAGCGACGATGGCCTGACGGCAGCGGACTATCTGGCCATGGTGGACAAGGACAAGGATCCAGTCCATTGGTGTATCGCGAGCCTTCAAGATGTCCAACGCAATGTTTTTTCCACTGGTTATCCCAAAGACAAAATCCATTTTGTAAAAGGGAAAGTAGAAGACACATTGCCGGGACAGGGGCCGAAAGGCATCGCGCTGCTCCGTCTGGACACGGATTGGTACGAGTCAACCCACCACGAGATGGTTCATCTCTATCCGTTGTTGCGCCCGAACGGCGTGCTTATCCTGGACGACTACGGTTATTGGCAAGGCTCGCGACGGGCCGTGGACGAATACTTTGCTTCACAGAAAATCGTGCCACTGTTGCACAAACTGGATCATCCGGGCCGCCTCGTGGTGAAACCAGCCACCTAGGAGATGAGCGGAAGTCAGTCTTTGGCGGACGGACGCGTCATTTTGAACGTGCCGTGATCATACTTGGAGCGGTAGGTCGAAGTGAAGTTGGTTGCTGTAGCCGAGCCTTCGTAACGATAGACACCGCCAGCCAGCCAGCCGAGATCGGCCCCTCCCTCGAATTGAAAAGCATCATTTGCCCTCCGTGCTTGCAACAGGACTGAGTGGCCGAAGCTGAAGCGGAGGAACCCCAGCTTGTACTTGGCGTGAAACCGGGCCGAATAGACGTCATTGCTTGCCGGCGTGACAACTGCGCGCAGTTGATCGTTGTGGCCGTTGACTTCGCTGCGCCACGTCCCTTGCCACCGCCCGACCAGCGCATCGCGCTGTTCAGGAGCCTGTGAGGCGGCGCGCCAGTCGCGCTCGAAGGTGGAACAGCCGGCCAACAAAAGCATCATCGCCGAACCCGCGAACGCGGCCAGACGACGGTGGTGAAAGCTGTCCGAGGAGCGCGCGAAATTTCGGCCGGGATTCATCACGGGCTGAGGATACTGAGGAACAAGTCCGCTCCGCAACACCCTTGGCTGCCAATGATAAGGGTTGGTTCCGCGCGTCCCACTAGCTGGACCCAATCGCTTCGAGTTCTTCCCAGCGCGCGTAGAGTTGGGCGACCTGTTGCTTCATGGCACCCAATTGGGCGACGAGTTGGTTGGTTTGCGTGGCGTGGGTGCGATGAAAATCCGGCGTCGCGAACAGAGCTTCGATGCGGGCAACCTCGGATTCGGCATTGAGGATTTGCGCCTCGATACCTTCGAGTTCGCGGGCTTCCTTGAAGCTGAGTTTGCGCGGCCTGGCCGGAGCGGGTTTTGCAACCGCAGCCTTGGGTGTTGATACATTACTCGAGGATCTAACATCCGGAGTGCCAGCATTGCGTCCCCGTTTCTCAATATAATAATCGTAGTTCCCGACACTGTGCGTGATGCGGCCGTCGCCCTCGAAGGCGAGGATGTCGGTGCAGACACGGTTCAGGAAGTAGCGGTCGTGGCTGACGACGCAGATGACGCCGGGGAACGCAACGAGCGCCTCCTCCAGCACGCGCAAGGTTGGCAGATCCAGATCGTTCGTCGGCTCGTCGAGGATGAGGAAGTTGCCGCCGCCTTTGAGAATGCGTGCCAGCAACAGCCGGCTGCGCTCGCCGCCGGAGAGATACTTCACCTGGGCGCTGATGCGATCGTCGGTGAAAAGAAAGCGCTTCAAGTAGGCGCGCACGGAAAGCGTCTCGTCGCCGAACTGAACAACCTCGGCGCCGTCGGCGACTTCCTCGTACACGTTGCGATCGTCACGAAGCTGGATGCGGCCCTGATCCACGTAGTTAAATTTCGTAAGCTGGCCGACCTTTACCGTGCCGGCGGTCGGTGCGAGTTCTCCGACAATGCACTTGAGCAAGGTGGTCTTGCCCAACCCGTTTCGGCCGGCGACGCCGATACGCTGCCCGTTCTCGAATGTGAAGCTGAACTCACGGAACAGCGCGCGGCCGCCGAGGGTCATCCCGAGATTTGTGAGCTCCGCGACGCGGTTGCCGAGTTGCGGCGGCGGCGGAATGACGAGGTCCATCTGCTCCTCGACCGACGGGCGCTCCTGCGCGGCGATCTCGAAGTAACGGTCGAGCTTGCTCTTGGATTTTGTCCGGCGCGCGCTCGGACCGCGGCGCACCCAGTCCAGCTCGCGACGGAGGAACATCTGGCGCTTGTGCTCGATGGACTCTTCGGCGGCCTGCCGCTCGGTTTTCGCGAGCAAATAGTCGGTGTAATTGCCCTCATACGTTTGAAACTTCCCGTGCGACAGCTCCACGATGAGCTGCGTGACGCGGTCGAGGAAATAGCGGTCGTGCGTGACGACGAGGAACGTGCCGGGAAAGCTTTCAAGGAACTCCGCAACCCACTCGATCGATTCTGGGTCGAGATGGTTTGTCGGCTCGTCGAGCATCAGGAAGTCGGGCCGCGACGCAATAGCGCGGCACATGGCGACGCGCCTCTTCTCGCCGCCGGACAGGTTGTCGATGCGGCGGTCACCGTCGGGCACGCCGAGGTGCGACATGGCAGTTTCAAGCCGGTTGTCAAGATTCCAGCCGTCCAGCGCGGCGATGCGATGTTCCAGTTCTTCGTGGCGCTTCGATTCGGGGGGGAGCGACTCGAACTCGGCGATCAAATCATCCACATGTTTCGCGCCTTCGCGGATGTTCTCATAAACAGTTTTTGCCGTATCGAGCGTGAACTCCTGCGAGAGATAGCTGATGATCATCCCGCGCCGGCAGGTGATTTCGCCACGATCGGCCGTCTGCTGGCCGGCGAGAATCTTCAGGAAGGTCGATTTGCCGGAGCCATTGCGCCCGACCAGCCCGACGTGTTCGCCCTCGCGAATCGTCAGCGACGCGCCGTCGAGAATGACGTGCTCATTGTAGCGCACGCCGAGGTCAAGGGCGGTGAGGAGAGTGGTGGCGGGATCGGGCATTAGGCTTAGAAAACCTCCAGCGAATGGGGTGCTGATGAATTACTCGGGTTCCTCAATCCTTAAGTACGACCATATCGACTCGCTCGATTTCTGCAGGTTTGATCCCTTCGAGGCCCAGCCGGATCTCGCGCCCGTCATCCTCAAACCAGCACGCTGGTAAATAGATTCCTTCGTTAGCAAACAAAGGGTCAGGAAAATCCTCATCAAACTTTGGTTTCCGGCGACCAGCGGCGGATTTGAATTTCAACTCTCCAGTCCACTCGGCACTTTCCAAGAATTTCCCATCCTCGAACAGCTCGTAGCCTTCGCATCCCGATGTATCTTCGGCCATATAGGTGAATGCCCGTGTATTCAGCCTTTTTGATAATTCTGAGGTTTCCTTCGGAAGCTGTTGGACTTCTTCCAAGCCGACCCAACCCAGTGCCCTCAGCACCAGCGACCATTCGCTGCCTTGAAGCTGCAGTATCAATGCGCAGCGCTTCGCAGACTCGATGTTCCTGTCTGCTATGTCTTGTTCCCATCTCGGAGATTTGGTGATGGCTGCATATTCCTTCGCTACTGTAGCCACCGGAGCTTTTATTATAGCGACCGCCCATTCTGGTTGACCGAAGTAATCCTTGAAATCGCGAGCACCCCGAGCAGTCGAAACGTCGATCATCTTCTTGCCGCGCTTGCAAAGAATGCCGGAACCCTTTGGTTGCCCTTTTCCCAGTCGCCGTAGTGAGGCTTCCTTGAGCAGCGCCTTGATTTCCTTGTCATACAGCCCCGCGTTAATCGCATAGGCCTTCTGCCCCAAGTGATTCTTGGCATCAGGATCGGCATCAGCGTCCAAGAGAAGTTTGACCAAGTCAGGCTCACCCCACTCCACGGCTCCAAAGAGTGGGCTCGTTCCGCCTGATTTCGGATTAGGGTCCGAACCTGCTTCCAACAACATGCGAACAACATCGTGGTGTCCGTTGCATGCTGCTTCTTGAAGCGGTTGAAATGCACGCGTACTAGCAATATTCGACTTGGTTTCAGCCTTGAGCATTGCTCGGACCACACTTACGTCACCATTGGCTGCCGCAAGTTGCAGCGGATAGCGATTCTTGTAGTCGCGCTCGTTAAGTCGTCTGATGACTGCGTACAGTCTAAGCAACTCCAGGATACGAAGCACTGCGCCTTCGCGATACGTTCCCTCCAACCTCTTGCCCTCGGTAGCTTCTTCAAACTCCCGCGCCGCCGCCCCCAGTTCAGCTCCGGCATCCGTTTTCTTTGGAGTGGCGGCAATGGCGGCATCCTCGTCGATACGTTTTCCGCTAAGGAAATCGGCGAGAAGTCGGAAGCCTTCGGATCGGGCAAGAGATGGTGGCAACTGAGGCTTGCTGCATTTTCTGCCGTAGATATCAAAGGCATATTGCCTGTGTTTTTGTGGGTTTACGCCTTGGTCCAGGATAAACTTGGCCGCTAAGAATTGCCCATGAACCGCCGCCGACTGGAGCCCTCGTCCGGCGTTGCCGAGGGATACCCCTGCCACAAACAAGAGTTTGAGTATGTCCAAAGAACCCGATTGCGCCGCTCCAGCCACCGCCGCGCCTTCGTTCGAATCAGCAGCAACGCCCTTCTTGAGGAAGAAACGCACGGCTTCGATTTGCCCTGCGCGAGCAGCTTCCGCCATCGCGTCAGGGCCTTCTTTCTTCAGGTCAACTCCCGCATTTACCAAGCGGCTGAGAATGCTCACATGACCTTGCCTGGCTGCATTGATGAGAGGTGAGTATAAGCCGGTCCGGTGCGGGCTTGCGCCTCGCTTTAACAATAGATCAACGATCTCCACGTTGCCTGATTTCGCGGCCGGTTCCAGCGGAGAGCCGAAGCCTACGGTCTTCTCGCTAGGTTCATAGCCACGATCCAAAAACCTCTTCACCAAAGAAACGTCGCCTCGCTTGACCGCGCCGGTCAGCGATTTCGGCATTCGACGTCGATGAGCTGGCAACAGGCGCACAGCGTGGAGAAGATTCATCAATTCCTTGAATGGATCTTCCTGCCCAGACTTTCCGCGTGGCAATGCTGCAACCTTGGCGACCTCCTTTGGCGTTGGACCGCTCTCCCGTTTCGCCAGTCCATTTCATGTGCGTGGGACTCTTCCAACGCCCGAGCACAACCACCAGCCGCAACAGGGCTTAATCGCCCCTTCGGCCGGTCTTTTAGAAATCCCTTGTGCAAGGTAGCAACCGAAACGCCGGGCCGCTTTTTGCTCACAACTCCGGGAGGTTTGTCGAGAACGCCCACTCGTGGAGACGTTGTGTTGGTCGCAGTATACGAATGGTAACGCTGGCCTTGTGCATACTTACAATGCAGATCCACCCATGCGCCATCGGCATCAGTGGCAATCACCATTGCATATGCTTTGACATCGGGATGATAAAAGAGGCGAAGATGAAATTGCGGCATACCTTCAATGACATGTGGGCCATCATCTTGATAGCCCAAGGCCAGTAGTTCATCCGTGAGGCCGCTGACGATAATGTGCTTTTTGAAACGAAGACCCTTTGCTGAGGAAACGTGAATGCGATCCGGAGTCATGACGGCAGTCTTTATTGCATCAGCCAAACGCATTCGCAACGATTTGCTCACCTTGGGACGCCAAGCACACGGCTGGGGGCGACGTCGGCCATTGCATCAATTAGGCAGTCAAAATCTGCTTAAGCGCGCGCTCTTTAACTCCTGCATTTGATTGGTCAACAGCCTGCTCTCACGGCGCCAGCACCGCGCGATAGAAGCGGAAGCGGAGATTGCCCGCGCCGGGATCATTGAACTCTGCCGCGCCAGTCACAGGTGTGAGTGAAGTGATCGGAAGCCAATCAACGAGGTTGGTGGAGCCTTCGATCTGATAGGTGCGCGACGGGTCGCCCGTCAGCTCCCAGCGGATCGATCCGAATCCATCTCGATCAAGAAATCTCAGGGCAGGTGCCAGCGTCTGGCAGTCGGGGTCAAGCCGCACTTCCTGGGTCGTGGAAAGTCCGGCTGAGTCGGTGACCTTCAAGGCGATGCTGTAGTAGTAATTTTGCCCATCGCAGCCGAGTGGTGAAACAATGAAGAAGGAAGTGCAATTGGTGTCGGGAGGATCGGAGTGGATGTGATTGTTATGGTGGAGCGTGGTCATCCAGGCGCAGGTCAACTGGCCGGCGGCGTGTTCTGCGTCTGTGACGAGGGCGCTCAAGGTGTAGGTTGTTTCCGTGCCCAAAGGATAGCGCATTCCATTGGTCGGGCTGGTGATGATAACCGAGGGCGGCGTGTTGTTGGCCGAGATGAGCAGGGTCGCCTGCGAAGTGGCGTTGGAACGGTCCGTGACCGTCAGTGTTACGGTAAACGGTGTTGGAACTCCGGCCGGCGCGTTGAAGGTGTGGGAAGGGTTCGTCTGCGTACTAATCGCCGTTTGGTCTCCGAAGTCCCATCTATAAGTGAGCGGGAATCCTTCCGGATCCGTCGAAGCGCTGCCATTAAACTGAACGGTCAGCGGGCTTGGTCCATAGCTCTTGTCCGCGCTGGCCATGGCGTTGGGCGGCTGGTTTCCGGTGACCCCGTAACGAATCCGTTTGATGCCGTTGGTCCAGGTCACGTAGTAGAGGCCGCCATCGACCGGATGAGTGGCGATGCTGACAATGCCGCCTCCGCCGGTGAGGAAGTTGCGCACGGCAACCGGATTGTTGTTTGTATCGAATACGAAGTTGCGAATCCACTGCGTTTCGTAGTCGGCGTGAAAATAGGTATTCTTGTACATGGCAGGGAAATCGTCGCCCTGATACCAGGTGCCGCCGATGGAACTGGTGCCACCAAACTGCGGCCCCGACACCGGCGACCCAGGCCCGCCGATATTGGTGACCGCCGCCGTGCCGTTCGCGGCGTAAATGCCAGAGCGCGCCGGTCCGGTCTCATGCTTCCAATCGATGACCGGCCGCGTATGCATGAATCTCGGAATGCTCGCAGGAATCTGTTCGGCCGTGTTGCACGGGTTCGGCCAGCTTGGCGTGTTGAGAGTGTCCTGGACGAGAAGACTCCGAAAGGTGAAGTATTGCTGTGTGCAGCCACCGATCCCAAACAGTGGATTGGGTGCGTCCTGGTTGACGGCGGTGCTGTTTCGGAAAGTCGCATGGGATTCCAGTCCTTCGTAGATCGGCCAGCCAAAGTTCAGTCCCGGCCTTGTCGCTACGTTAATATCTTCAAATCCATGCAAACCAACATCCCCGATGTAGATCGCCCCGGGGTTCGCATCTTCGCGGCGATGGCTCCCTGTTCCCGGTCGCAGTGAAAAACGAAAGGGATTGCGCAAGCCCAGCGACCAGATTCTCGACTGCGTTGAACGCGGTCTGGACGGATCAAAGAATGGATTACCTACGACACCATCACCCGTGTCCGGGTCGAGACGGACGAGCTTTCCGCTCAAGGAACTCAACATTTGTGCGCGGAAGGAGCCAACGTTTTCCTTCGGTTGGATGATTCCCTCGGCCAGCGCCTGAGTGAAGTACGTTTCGGAGGCGCTGCCGGTGTCGATCGTGGCGTGACTCCCGCCGTCGCCCGCTGCGGCCAGCAACGTTCCATCCGTTCCAAAAACCAGCGAACAGATGCCGTGAGACAGGTAGGTGTTGGGAAACCCGTTCGTGATGCTTTCGCCGAGAAGAATCTTCCGGCTGGCGGGATCGACGCTTCTGAATCCATCGGACGCACGCGCCGTGTAGCGCGTGACTCGATGGATCGTAGCCATGGAGTACTCGTTGGACGAGGAATGGTAGTTCGTCGTCCCGAATTTGGTGAGGTGATGATGATCGACCGTGTAAGCCAGGTAAATGTTTCCGTTCTGGCGAAAGTTCGGATGCAGCACGAATCCAAGCAAACCATGATCACGCCATCCTCCGACTTCCTCGCTGATGTCGAGCAAGGGCGGAGTCTGTTTCACTCCGTCTTCCACGATCCACACCCGGCCAATGCGCTCCCAGACATACGCGCGTCCGCCGGAGGTTTGTTGGTCAGGTTCGAAGGTTAAACCTACCGGGCCATCCCACGGCCCGGGAATCGTCTCCTCGATGAAGCCCGCCGGCAGCGAGGCCGCCTGGCCTTCAGAGACCATGCCGCCGACAATCATGACAAGCAGCACGGATAGCAACGCTTTGTTGGCGGTACCGCCAACCGCCTTTGTAGGCGCCGGCCAGAGATGGGACGAAAATGTCATAGGGTTGTGCGAACTCGCCTAGTGAAGCACAACCGAAGTCTAAATTCGAGTGAAACACTGGTGTCGAAACGCCAAAGGGCTCGATCGAACCCCAGGACAGGCTCCGGCCTGTCTCTGGGTGGACATTCTGCCCGCGATCAATTCCGGGCTTGAAAGCCACGGCTGAAGGCTGCCAGATGGAAGCCACTACTTTCAGGTTCTCGATCGACTGTCTGCGCTCTCTGGTGGCAATGTCGCAAGCGTCACTCCTCTGTTCGTCTGAGTGAAATAATTCGCCGACCAATCGTTCGAGAACAGCACGACGGGCTGCCGGTCGTTGTCGAAGGCGAGGCGAGAGCCAGTGGGGAGCGACAATCCGTCGAGTTCAGGTTCCTTCATCTCGGGCGGGAGCCAGCGGACGACGTTCCACGGGGCCTGTTCCAGGCGCGATTCCGCGCCGTATTCGTTCTGCAGCCGGTATTGCGTCACTTCGAATTGCAGCGGACCGACGGCGGCGAGCAACGGCACTTTGCTGGCAGCATCCTTCAGGTGCAGCACCTGGATCACGCCTTCCTGGAGCAACTGGTCGAGGCCCTGGCGGAATTGTTTATACTTGGCCGTGTTCGGATTGTGCAGGTAGGCGAAGGTCTCGGGGGTGAAACGCGGGATTTCCTTGTAGGTGATGCTTGCGTCGGTCGTGAGCGTGTCGCCAATGCCGAAACCGTCGTGGCCGACGAGGCCGATAACATCGCCAGGGTACGCCTCGTCCACGGTCTCGCGCTCGTTGCCAAAGAGTTTGTGCGAGCTGCTCAAACGCACTTTGCGCGCGCTCTGCACGTGGGTCACGGTCATGTCGCGCTCGAACTTGCCGCTGCACACGCGCAGGAAGGCAATGCGGTCGCGGTGACGCGGGTCCATGTTCGCCTGAATCTTAAAGATGAAACCCGAGAAGGCGGGATGCTCCGGGGCGATAAACGGAGTGCGCCCGTCCTCGGGCGCAGAAGGCGAGATTGGCTCGGAGGCGCTGGATGATTTCAAGCCAGCTCGTGTTGCGGAAGTTTCTGCGCCCGGGGACGGGCGCACTCCGCTGGCGGAGTTCCGTCCCTTTGGCCCTGGCGCGTGGCGCAGGAAGCCATTGAGCAAAAGCTGCACCCCGAAGTTGTTCACGCCGCTGCCGAAAAAGACGGGTGTCGTTTTGCCCGCGAGCACAGCGGCTTCGTCAAAGCTTTCGCCTGCGAGGTCGAGCATGCCGAGTTCTTCGGTGACCTTATTGAAAGTCTGCTCGTCGAGCCGTTCGCGGATGACCGGGTCCGAGAGATCGCCGATATCCACGGGGGCACGGAACATGCCGCCAACGGTGCGCTCGAAGAGATGGACCTGCTTCGCGCGCCGGTCATAGACGCCTTTGAAATCCGGCCCGGCGCCGATAGGCCAGTTCACGGGAAACGCGCCGATACCGAGAACCTTTTCCAAATCGTCGAGCAATGCGAGCGGTTCCAGCGTGGGCCGGTCGCACTTGTTCATGAAGGTGAAAATCGGCACGCCGCGCTGGCGGCAAACCTCAAAGAGCTTGCGCGTTTGCGACTCGATGCCCTTGCCGGCGTCGATGACCATGACGACCGAATCGACGGCGGTGAGCACGCGGTAGGTGTCCTCCGAGAAATCCTTGTGGCCGGGCGTGTCGAGCAGGTTGATGCGAAAGCCCGCGTAGTCGAATTGCAGCACGGTGGAGCTGATTGAGATGCCCCGCTTCTTCTCCAGCTCCATCCAGTCGGACGTGGTGGCGCGTTGGTTCTTGCGCGCGGTCACGGAGCCGGCGAGCTGCACGGCGCCGCCATAAAGCAGGAGCTTCTCGGTGATCGCCGTATCATTAGCGAAAAAATGCGAGATAATGGCGAACGTGCGCCGCTTCTGGATTTCGGTGGTGATGTCCACAAGAGCCGCGGACGGTAGCAGACGGGCGGGCGGGTACCAAGTGGAGAACGGAGGCAAGTTGAACCTAAAGAGACGCCGTCGGCTGCCGAAGGAAACGTGCATGGAAACGACCGATACGGGGCAAAAGCCTCAGACGCTCAAAGTGGGCCGGGATCAAGTCACGGTTTCGGAGAAACAGGTCGTCATCGACGCCGCGGCTGAAATGACCGAGTGGCAGGTGCGGGAATTCAACCGCGCCATAATTTTCTTCCAGGAGAAAAAATACTTTCTGCGTCAGAAAAGCCTCGCACAGAAGCCCTATCGCGTCCGCTACGTGCTCGAGCTCTGGCAGGGGGATGCTCCAACGAGTGGCGGCTCGTTTACTTATGACGAAGAGGCCGTAATACAGCGCGATGCTGCCATCAAACAGGGCCACATGGAGGACGTAGTCAGGTCTTTCCTCTACTTGTTTTATCCCTTTCTGGGGCTTCTGTGGTCCGGCACCAAGGACAAGCTGGCGCGGTTTAGCATCGTGTCGCGCACCGTTACCGGCATTTCAATCATGCTCACTTTCGGCGTGATTCTGCTGGATGGCGTGTTCGCCAAGATGCTTCTGATGGGCAGCATCAAGACTGGAACGGTGGCTGTGGGCGGCATCATTCGAACGTTTTACGGCAAGGATTTTTTGGAGCTGGGACCAATCAGCGTTCCGGTGGTCTGGCTCGATGTGGCACTGTTTGTTTTCATGGTCCTGGACGTCATCATTCGCTATTCGCAGCACTTGCGGGACGCGGAATCGCCCTGGGGTTTTCTGGAGTGGTTGAAATGTCTCGTGCCGCGCGGGAAGATTCCAGCGACAACCAGGCCCGCGGCAAAGACGTTGAACGCACCGGTCGCTCCCGGCCCGCCGCCCTTGCCCGTGGAAGCGGTTGCGCCTGTCGTCGCGGCGCCGACGCTCATTCCGGGTCCCCGCTTCGAACAGCAGTCTCCAGCCGGCAGCGGTGCTGCTCAAAGTGTTCCACCTCCACCAGTCAAGCCGGATGCACCCGCTGTACCCGCGCCAATTCTGATTCCGGGTCCGCGCTTTGAGCAGGAAGCCAGCAGCAAAGCATCTCCGGCCGTTGCGTCATTGCCTGCATTGCCGGTCGAACCTTCGGCCGCTGGTGCTGCACCCACGCTTATTCCCGGCCCACGCTTCGATCAAGAATCTCCCAAGACCAGTGCCGGCGACAAGGCGGCATGACTTCCAAGCTGTCTTAGCTCCTGCACGCCTATATTGGTAGGGCCGCGACCTGCCAAAAGAGTCTCAAGGAGGGCTACATAAGGCCGAGGCTTGTTGTCTCATCAACGCCGGTGTTACGCTCCGCGCATGGAAGCAGGTGACTGGGCGAATCTCAGCGACGAGGAATTGCTGGAGAAACGGATTTCCCAGCTTGGCCTCAAGCTTGAAGGGACGGAACTTCAACCACTGGTCGCGCAGCTTCACACAGAACTCACAACCAAGGGGCTGGTCTTTCTGCCGCCGTGTCACCTGGGCGACGAATGGTTCGTGCCCGTCGGTATCCCGGCGATCTTTATCCCGTTTTTTCTTTTCCACGACCGGCTGCGCAAGCTGGAGCGCAAGTTGATTCTTGAAGTCGAGGGCGAATCGCCGGAGTGGTTCATGAAGCTTGTTCGCCACGAAGCGGCCCATGCTTATTTCTACGCTTATCAGCTTCAGCGGAAGAAGAAGTGGCGTGAGATTTTTGGACAAACCTCCAATGAGGAGACCCCTCAATTCTATCGGCCCCGCCCGTACAGCCGATCCTATGTCGTGCATCTTGACGACTGGTATGCGCAGAGCCATCCCGACGAGGATTTCGCCGAGACTTTCGCCGTCTGGCTCACGCCCGGACTCGACTGGCGCGAGCGGTACAAGGGGTGGAAGGCGTCGCAGAAGCTCGAATACCTCGACGAGCTGATGCGTTCGCTGGCCGGCAAGGCGCCGATCCACCAGCCTCCGTACCGCATCACCGACCACGACTGCCTGAACATCAAGCTCAAGACGCACTACGCTCGGAAGCGCAAGCTCTACGAGGATTCGTACCCTGATTTTTACGACAACGATCTGCGGCAGCTTTTCTCGGCCGGGCCGGACGTTCCCGGACGCTGGAAGGCGTCTGCGTTCCTGCGCGCGCACCGGAGGCATTTGATGGATTCCGTCTGCCAGTGGACCAACGAAAAGAAGTATCGCGTCAACAAGCTGCTCGCCAGGTTGATTGAGCGTTGCGATCAGCTTGATCTCCACGCGCGAACAGGCGATCCGCAACAGAACCTCCAGGTTTCTTCATACATCACCACCCTGGTGATGAACTACCTCTTCACCGGCAAGTTCAAGCGCACGAAGTAATGACTGTGAAAAAGAAACTCAAAGTCCTGGCCTTGTTCGACGCGATTGCGCCCACGACGATCGATCAGGACTTGAGCGCGGAGCTGAAGACGGACGATTGGAAAACCGAAGCCAACGTCCTGAAGGCGCTGACGGAGCTTGGTTACGAAACCAACCATCTGGCGATTTTCGACGACCTCGATTTGCTCCAGCAGAAACTCCAAAGCTTCGAGCCGGACGTGATCTTCAACCTGGCCGACCAGTTCAAGAACAACCGTGCCTTCGACCAGCACATCGTGTCCTTCCTGGCCATGCGTGGCGTGCCTTTCACCGGCTGCGGTTCCACAGGTCTGACGCTCTGCAAGCACAAGGGCATCTCGAAGAAGATCCTGAGTTACCATCGCATCCACACGCCGGACTTTGTGACCATCGCGCGTGGCAAGCGGTTCGCGCGACCCAAACAGCTCAAGTTCCCGATCCTCGTGAAACCGCTCAAGGAGGAGGCATCGCTCGGCATCTCGCAGGCGTCGTTCGTGGAGACCGACGATCAGTTCAAAGAGCGCGTGCAGTTTATCCACGAAAAGTACGACAACGACGTCATCGCAGAAGAATATGTTGAGGGCCGCGAACTTTACGTGAGCCTGATGGGTAACCATCGGCTCCAGGCTTTCCCGATCCGCGAACTCGTTTTCAAGGAGGTGCCACCCGACGAGCCGAAGATCGCCACCTACAAGGCCAAGTGGGATGAGGAATATCGCAAGCGCTGGGGCTTGCAAAACCGCTTCGCCGAAGGGCTCGACCCGGCTGTGTTCGCAAACATCGAGCAGACCTGCAAACGCATCTACCATTTGCTGACCATCGATGGTTACGCGCGGCTTGATCTGCGCCTTACACCGCAGAACCAAGTCTATTTCATCGAGGCGAATCCGAATCCCATGCTGGCTGCGGATGAAGACTTTGCGCAATCTTCGCTCAAAGCGGGGCTGAGCTATCCGCAGTTAATCGAGCGGATTGTTCGGCTGGGGTTGAACACGGTGCGCGACTGAAGGAGCGGGTTTCGTCACCGACCACCCGACTGCCAGCGCCACGACTAACAACGAGGCTGCCAGGAAGAACGGGGCACCGGGCAACTGCCAGTCGCGGCGCTCTTCAATAAAGCTGGCGAAAGTAAGCGTGAACAACCCGGGACCGAACAAGCCGGCGATGCCGCGCAAGCTGCTGTTCGCGCCCTGAAGCTGGCCTTGTTCCGATGGAGCCATATGGCGCGTCATCAAGCCCTGCGCCGCCGCACCGGCCAGTCCCCATAGGGACATCACCGGCACCCCGATCCAAAAGACCGCGCCTGTCGAAGCCAGGCCATAAATGGCGAAACCGGCCGCACCAAAGATCAAGCCGCCGAGCAACACGGCACGCTGTCCGAAGCGATGGATGGTCGGACGGATCAGCCCGCCTTGCACTACGGCGGCGCACACGCCCACTCCGGCCAGCATGAAGCCGACATCGCGCTCGTTCCAGCCATAGCGGTAGCCCGCATACAACACCGACACGTGCGGCAGCACTTCGTGGGCGAGGGCGGCCAGAAAATTGACGGTGGCCAGACCGAGCAGTTCGGGATGACGGCGCAACAGTTTCAGCGAGCCAACGGGATTTGCCTTGCGCCACTCGAAACGGGCGCGACTTTCGCGCGGCAGCGATTCCGGGAGCACGAACAGTCCATAGAGCGCGTTTGCCAGACTCAATCCCGCCGCGACCCAGAACGGCAGCCGGGGATCAACGCTTCCCAGCATTCCACCGAGCGCGGGTCCCAGCACAAAACCAAGTCCAAACGCCGCGCCCACCATGCCGAAGGCTGCGGCCCGTTTCTCACCGGGCGTCACGTCCGCGATGTAGGCATAAGCAGTCGGGATGCTCGCCGCCGTGATGCCGGAGATCACGCGCCCCACGAACAACCAGCCGAGTGTCGGCGCCAGGGCCATCAACACGTAGTCTAAGCCGAGACCAAAGTTGGAAATAAGGATAACTGGCCGGCGGCCAAAGCGGTCCGACAACGCGCCAAGCACGGGCGAAAAGAAAAACTGCATCAAGGCCCAGATAGTTCCGAACAGCCCGTAGATTTCCGCCGCGCGTGCCGTGTTGTTGCCCAAAAAGCCAGCGACCAGGTTCGGCAGCACCGGGATAATCATGCCCAGCGCCAGCACGTCGAGCACGACCGTGATGAAAATGAAAATCAACGCGGCGCGGCGCGGAGTCGCGGCGGAATCGAATTGGATCATGGAAATTCAGCGACTGGCCAGCCAGCGCGGCGGCACTCTGGCACTACAACCGGCTTTGAGCAACGACTGCGCTTGTGCAGGCTCGTTCGCCCCTCGCCGTCAGGTCGTCTTGGGCCGGATCGTGCCGGAAAACAAATCTTCGAGGATCGCAGACACACCCAACGCCTGCGCCCAGTGCCGCAAATACACCTCATCAAGCCGTCCACGCTGCACGGCCACCACACCAGCGGCATCGCCAAGCTGGCGCTCCGACGGGGTTATGCTGTTCCAGTAAAGCTTGTGGAGAATCACATCCTCCGCTGTGGCCAGCCAGCAATCTTCCCCGAAGACTCGGTCCCTCACCCGTCGATGAAACATCTCCCGTTCAAACGGAACTGGGCGCAGGAGCCAGAAGTCGGCCTTCAAGGCCGAACGCTGATCGATGATGTTGAACTGATATGGAGGCTGGTAGGCAGCGCGAACCGCGGCCTCGTCAATGTAGAAATCCCCACGAAACGCTTCGACAAACTTTGAAACTTCAGAAGGTGGCAGTTGGATGACAAAGTCGAGATCGTGAGTGCTGCGCGGAATGCCCCAAACATTGCTGGCCATTGATCCGGTGAGCATGTAGGCGATTCCCACGCCGTTGAGACGGCGCAGGCAATCGACCAGAAGTTCCTGTTCAGTCACCCGTTCCTTGCCAGTTCAAGGCGCTGCCGCAACAACCGGCTTACTTCTTCCTCGCTGGCCCGCGGATGCTGTCGCCGGATGCCGACGCGAGCCATTTCACATGAAAGTTCGTGGAGCCTCAACGCGATGCCAAGGCGTTCTTCGCCCGTCATCTGCCGGTAGCGTTCAATCTGCATCTCGGTGGCAGCCTCGGGAGTCACCGCCGAAAGTCTAGCAAACGCGCGGGCTGACGCAATCCTGAGAACCACCACTCTATCTCGCGCTGAGCACACTTAACCAGGTCGCCCACGCCGTTGCATTGTGCGCACCGCGGTCGCTTAAACTGTGCCAGCCAGTACTACCAATACACGTAATAGCGGGCCTGAAGGAAAAGGTGCAACGCTGAGGGCATGTTTCATCGTCAGCTTCAAAACTCGCCGGCCCGTTGCGGCGGGCGACCCGCCCGGCGCTCTGGGTGTACCTGCAACTCACTTCTCGGTCCCGGTCCCAGCGCTTCCCTTCACGCCGCATTGATCCCTTGCTTATGAAAACTCCACCGTTCATTTCCCTTCTCTGGCTCCTTTCAAGTTTGGCGTTCGGACAAGCCGCCGAGCCGGTCATTGTCGAACGCGGCCCGCATCATCGCACGTGGGAACGGACCGTCACCGAAATCCTCGGTGATGGTTCGACCACCGAACGGAAAAGTTCGGTCATTGAGCTGGGCACTTCGATGCACTACTGGAGGGATGGGCAGTGGATGGAATCGCAGGCGCGTTTTCGCTTGTTCCCGGGCGGTGCCGTCGCCGATGAAGCGCCATTTAACCTCATCATCACCCCTGACCTGTCGCAGGAACCCGTGGTCGATTTGCTGGCCCCTGGCGGAAATCGTTTCCAGATCAGCCCGAGGTGGCTGGCTTATTTCGACAGGACGACTGGACAGAGCGCTATCGTCGCGGCGGTCAAACCGTGTGAAGAACAATGCTTGAAATGCTGGATTAAGATAGACCGCTTTCATCGCGGACGAACTTGGTCAGAAACCGAGTGTCGTGAGTTCGCGGAGAGCAAAGTAAACGCCGAAATTGAACGGATCTATCGACGAGCAGAAGGTCTGAACCGTCAGTGGCACGACCTCTTAGCTCAGTATTTTGTGACCAGCCCAAGCATAACCATCCCGGCTCAGGCGATAGCAGACCACGCAGAGCAAATTCAACAATCCGTTGCACAGATGCAATCTTGGCGTTTCTGCGATTCCAGTCAAACGCGATTAGAATCAAACTAGGTTTGAACTGCTGTGGGAGTGGGGGTCTGCAATCCATAAGCGCTTTATGGGTTGGAATTATCGCAGCAGCGGGTGTAAACAGCGCCACAGCAGAGCCTCGGTCGGCTTTGCCGATTCTCATCTTCCAGACTCAGGGACAGACCATCCTGGACAGGACGAGAACACCCGGAACATTGACGATTTTCTCTCAACGCGAAGATCCCTTGGATGGCCTTGTGGCAGCAGAAGACAGTGGCAAAGCTGAACTCTCCGTGCGAGGGAACAGTTCCTTTTTCCTCCCCAAAAAGAGCTATCGTCTCGAACTGCAGGATAAGAACGGCAACGACAGGAAAGCCTCGTTGCTAGGCTTGCCTGCCGATTCGGATTGGGTGCTCTATGCTTCAGCGACAGATCGAACCTTCGAGCGCAATTTGCTTGCCCACGAACTCTGGCGACGCATGGGGCATTACGCGGTGCGCTGGAAGTTTGTGGAGGTGTTCGTGGTGACGAACAGTGGGATCGGGGAGTTAACAAAGGAGGTGAAGCTGGACCGCCCTCATCCCGGCCTTTTCCCCCAGGAGAAGAAGGTTTTAGTTGACGCCAAGCTGGTCGTCGACCGCCCTCACCCGATCCATGAATCTAATCCTGGTAGGAGGCGAGGTAACGAGACTCAAACTTTGTCCAAGCAAGGAGATCAGAGTCCCGTCACCTCGACTCCTACGATTCAGAGTTTTGCGGGAGAAGTTTCGCGGGTCCTCAACGCCATTTCAGTTACCAATCCCGCCGCTGCATCACTCAGTTTTTCCAATGCGAACAACAGCGTGGCGTCCACACTGGCCAATTCCTACATGGGTGTTTACGTGCTGATGGAAAAGTTAAAGCGAGGCAAAGAAAGAGTGGACATCAAGACGGCTGCGACCCGAACACACCGCCGCCAAGGTCACAGATGCCGGCATCGTATCCGAGGTCTTCATACTGTCTGGTGCTTGACCGACATTTCAATCGATTCCGCTCCATCTGACAATGCCCGACTCACCGACCTTTGAAAAATCTTTGCGACGGCGCACGACGCTTCCGAATCCCATTGCCGCTGCGGCGTCCAACCGCCTACTCTTGGCCATCAACCTATGAAACGCGTTTCGCTCTTTTCCTTGGGCTGTGGGCTGTTGGTCTCGCTCCATGCGGCGGATTATCGGCCCGATTTGAAGAAGAACCTCGGCTTCCCGATTTACACCAACAAGCCGCCAGGCCGGCAGATCACTTCCAACCAATTGCCGGCCACCACGCCCGCCCTTTCGCCGGAGGAAACGCAGAAGGCCATCCAGCTTCCGCCGGGATTTGAAGCCCGCCTGTTCGCCAGCGAGCCGGAGGTCGTCAATCCTGTTGCCATGACGTGGGACGAACGCGGGCGGTTGTGGGTGCTGGAGCTTTACGAGTATCCCAAGGGCGCGCCGAAAGGCGAGAAGGGCCGCGACCGGATCAAGATTCTCGAAGACGTGGACGCGGACGGTAAGGCGGACAAAGTCACGGTTTTCGCCGATGGCTACTCGCTGGCCACGGGTTTGTTGCTCGGCAATGGCGGAGTCTATCTCGGGCAGGCGCCGGACCTGTTATTCCTCGAAGATACCAACGGCGACGATAAGGCAGACAAGACGACGGTGCTCAAGACCGGCTTCGGCATGGAGGATCGCCACGAGTTGCTCAATGGCTTCGCGTGGGGACCAGACGGCTGGCTCTACATGACGCACGGCGTGTTCACGCACTCGAAGGTGCGCGATCCGAACGCCCACGACCCGGACGGTTTCGGAGTGCAGATGGACGCCGCGCTGGCGCGCTTTCATCCGCGCACGAAGAAGTTCGAGGTGTTCGCGGATGGCACCAGCAACCCGTGGGGTGTGGATTGGAATGAGCGCGGCGATGCCTTTGTGAGCGCGTGTGTCATCCAACACCTTTTCCACATGGCGCCCGGCGGCCAATATAATCGCCAGGGCGGCACCTGGGCCAATTCTTACGGCTATGTGGGCGACCTGCCGAGCAAAGGGCTGCCGGCCATCGTGGACTGGCGACATTACCGCGCGGCGCACGCGGGCATCTGTGTTTATCAAGGCGACCAGTATCCGGCCGAGTGGCGAGGGCTCGTCTTCCTTGGCAACATCCATCAAAGCGCGCTCAACTGCGATCGTCTCATCCCCGTCGGTTCGACCTACAAGGCGGAAAAGGAATCCACACTGCTTGGTCCCGCCGGTCAGGCGCTGCTTGCGAAGACGGGCGAAAAGATTCCCCGGGGCGAGGATTGGAAATTCGTCGGGCCGGGGAATTTTCTTGTGAGCAAGGATCCGTGGTTCCGTCCCGTGAGCACGCAGACCGGTCCCGACGGTGCTCTGTGGGTGATGGATTGGTACGACAAGTATCCCTGCTACCAGAACGCCCAGGCCGATCCCGAAGGCGTGGATCGCGAGCATGGCCGCATCTGGCGCGTGGTGTGGACAGGCGACCAGCCGGGCAAGGCGGTGCCGAGCCGGCCGCAGCGCGACATGAATCTGGCGAAGCGCGGTAACGCCGGACTGGTTGGACTGCTGACCGGCGACAATAGCTGGCAGCGGCGGATGAGCGCGCGTCTTCTCAGTGAGAGAGCAGAAAGGGAAGCCGTCGAATTCTTGGAAGTACTCCTCTTCGGGCGACGTTTGATCGAACACGAATTGGCTGCTTTTGGCTCGTTGCACTCGGCGGGTAATCTCAGCGAAAAGACGCTGGACGCCAGCGCCGGCGACTCCGAACCCAAGTTGCGCGCCTGGTCAGCCCGGTTCACGGGCGAACAGGGAGCGTTCTCGGAGAACACAAGCATACGCCTGGCGAAACTTGTCTCGGACAACGACGTAACCGTTCGCGCTGCGGCAGCTGTTGCTTTGCGCCAGGTTAGTTCATCTTCGCTCACGGTGAATACTCAGCCGGCTAGGGAAATCTCCTCTACCAATGTCATGCCCTTCTTCCGGGAGTTGATCGCCCGCCCTAGCGTCGAAGGTGACTTTTACTATCCGCACATCGTCTGGATGTCGATGGAGCCTCGCGTGGCGCAAGACCCGGCGCCGTTCTTCCCGCTCGTCAGCGCGAACGAGAACTCCGTCAGCGCCTATTGCCTGCGCCGCATCATGCGCCGCATCTGCGACCTGAACGATTCCACTACGCGCCTCAAGCATCTCAACGCCGCGATGGAGCAACTCGCCGGTCTGGCCAATAAGTTGATGCTTGCTGAAGCCGCACTCGATGGACTCATCGACGCCTTCAAGAGCAAAGGCGCTCCGCCCACCATTCCGCTCGAACCCATCTTTGCGAAGCTAACGGCGAATCCAAAACTTGCCGACAAGAGCCGCCGTCTGGCCACGTTGCTGGGCGACACCACCGCGAGCCGGGCACTGGTCGCGAAGATCAACGACAGCAAGGCCAGCGTCGAAGATCGATTGAAGGGCATCCAGGCCGCGCGCGAGACGAAGGATGAGGCGGCGAAGGCTGAGTTGTTGAGGCTGTTGAAAGGCCACCTCACCCCGGCCCTCTCCCCATCGGAGGCGGAGAGGGAGAAGACAGTGCAGACGCTCTACACCGAAGGCATCCGCGCGCTCGCGGTATTCGGCGGCGACGAGATTGGTTACGCAATGACAGATGCCTGGAAGAACTTCAGC